>Ga0307517_10003014_pt1 | contig 26614 bp, 36 predicted proteins | sample 23_EM_MG_FD_194515 | JGI IMG/M metagenome (GOLD analysis project Ga0307517, IMG submission 194515) | Populus trichocarpa ectomycorrhiza microbial communities from riparian zone in the Pacific Northwest, United States - 23_EM | ecosystem: Host-associated > Plants > Roots > Unclassified | place... | reverse complement strand
ACTTTCCAGACGAGGAAGGACTCGCGCGTAACAGGTGTACCCCGGGTCTTCGCTTCCTCGGCCTGATAACGTATGATGCTGAGACACCTTTCACACGGCGGAAGCGAGAAGGGGGTTCACCTCTAGCTCCAGCCGTTCCTTTTCGGCCGCCAGGCGGCGCTCCTTTTCTACACGAGACCGCACGAGTTCGGACAATTGTTCCCGAAGGTGAGAAACAAGGGTGAATGTCATAGCCATTCCAGCATTTTCTTCGCCCTGGATTGGATCAGACAAGCGAAAACGCATCACATGGAAGCAGGCATACCAGAATCTTGAGACCATTGAGAAGGTCGGCAAGCTCTCCTTCATCTAATTCACCTTCTAGCGGATCCGCAGTGAGCTCCGGGAGACTGTCCGGGTATCCGCTGGTGTATTTGACATTGAGAATCAGTTTTACTGTTCAGTCTACATCGTAAGCAGATTGGTACAGATCGCAGTCGCGGACATAAGGGCGGGGGACTTACTCGAGTCTTGTCCCTCCTGGGTGTCTTCTGGCTCAACCTCTATTCTGATTTCGGTGTCGGATATTTCTGATCAAAGCGAGGATTAGGTAGTTTGCCTATCCGAGATCGCTGGCTGACACGAACTTGTGAGCTCTGTTGGGTAGATAGATTCCAAGACCTAGATGCGGACACTCGAGGCTGAATATCTCAATGATAACGTGGGACTTATTGGCCGTACCTCGAATTCCTCCAGTAGTACATCCGAGCTCATGATGATCACGACGACGGGAGGGTCTCACCTGTGGGAAAAATGACGGAACATTCGTGACGCCGCCGACGTCGATGTCCGCACTCGCCAGACAGTGTTTCAATGCGCTCTCCGCCACCGTTGCCCGACGTTGGGCACCGGGCAGCGCGTCATTACGCCAGCTCTCGACCAGCGGCACCTCCGTAGACGACCCTCTCCTTTGGGGCAGGCTACTCGATACAACCAATGCCACCGTCGCCCGAACAAAGCTGACTACACAATCCCCAGACGAGGCCTGGTTGGCCCAGCACAAGAGAAGCATTAGCTCCCTGACTCCTCCGAACAATACGTATACAGGCATGCCCTTGACCCATTCACCTCCGACTCCGGCTCAACGATCGTTGTCACAGGCCGAAGCATTGCGGTCAGGAAAGACCTTACGGGCGCTTCCGTCGCAAGTGCATATGCTGTCCTTGCGTCCCGGATTTCGAGGAATAAAGTAAGGCAGGAATACACGGCCAATATGCGGCACGAGAAAAAAGGCGTCAAGCGCCGGAGACTAGAGAGCGAGAGGTGGAGAAGGCGATTCGCAGACCACGTACGTCCCGCATCGCAACAAGTGCTGTGTTAATGTCTCACTTCTCCTATCCCGGAACGCAGGTCAGGCAAAAGGTCCAACTCGTCCAAGAGATCCGGCGGCGAGGCGCCTAATAACATACATTCATATGGTGTTCTACCATACGCACCCTACAATAATTTTTTCTACCATCCGTTGATCACGCCCAAGCAGTCAACTTTTGAAACCCAATATCAGCCCGTTTCTGTGACCGTGCGCTGCGGAGGCCGAAATTACCACGCTCCTCACCACATCCATCAACTACCACAATCTCTCGGGACTAACTGGTATACCCTCGCTTCCGTGATCCACATATTCAAATCTCGGTAGATTCTGGAGCTAGAGCGACGAGAAAATGCGAGCGAATTCAACACCTTAATCCAGATCCGCAAGTGGTCCCCGCCCCATCTCACCGCATTTTTTTCATGGATCTCCGATGAAATAGCCTTTCGCCGGTTCAAAGGCGCCCATCAGACAAAGGCCGTTCCTTCTCCACTCGACCCAACACTTTTCGACACGCTTCCATCCGAGATGGAACAAATGTTACTGTACGCTTATTTGCCAGGCTGCTGCAACGTTGCATGCCGCGTGTCCTCCACGCACCTCTGGCGGATGCCCCTTGTCGGAACCTCGGCAAACGGGGTGAGCAGATGCTATTCTTCCTTCTGTGGTCCCATGTTCACCGGTTCTGGTATTCCAATCCAGCTCCCCCGGTCGACTGGAACGATGTCCTTTGCGTGCCCCGCTATTAACCCCTTCCGCCTGCCGGCCCAAGCCAGGTCCCCTTCGCTCGAAAATAGCAAAAGGTTCCCGATTCGCCGCCCCTTTCAAATGATCGGGTTATGAAGAGGCTGCTGTTGCTTTACAAAGGTGATGCAGGCGCTCTTGAGGGGGATCTGAAACTGACGGGGAAATTGCTTGAACCACATCGGTACTTTTTTCTTCACCTGCCCCACCTTTATCCAACCGAATACATCCTACATTCACTTACAGGTTGGGGCATGTACACCACGAACAGAGCCTATCCTGTCGCACCTGAACTTCGTTGCGTTCCTCCATATAAGACACGCCATCCATCTGTTTTTTTTTTCCTCGACCCGCTCTGCACATCTGCATCCCCTCGCACTTAGACCATTCTCTATCTTTATTACCTCCCACTCTCAAAAAGCAAAACCTCGTGAAAATGTGTCACAACGTTGGTTCTCCGTTTTCGTATACTTTAGTCATTGACGTCTAACCAATTATAGATCATCGACGGACGCTTCCACAGCCCCTGCGGTCATTTCATCGGTATGTCGACCCGTCTGCAAGACTGCGGCAGGCCGGACTGCCTGTTCAGCAGAAGACACGAACACCCTATCGGTAAGCACCGTTCCCTACCCACCGACTCGTATGATTTTACTCACGGCTCTTTTTTCTCGTCACAAGGATGCAAGTCCCACCAGTGCAAGAGGTAAGATCAGTGTGTCTCTTCGTCCTGACAACCGGTGAATTGACGCAATTACAACTTCGTAGGATGATGTCACTGCCGGTACACAATCCCATTCGGATGAGCGACGCATTGTGTGGCGACTGTGTCATTCGCAATCCCCACTCACGTGGATGCTGAATCGTACCCACTCTATAATCGCATACTCTACTCTCCAAGAACGCCGGGCGATCTCTTATTTGCTAATCGATTATTTCATGCGCCTTTTAATAGCCTTACTGCCTAATCTTATTATCTTTTCAACTTATTTGTATGTAGTTTTGGCCTATGTGTACTTGTATGTGTATGCACCCACGTGGTCTTGTACGTCCCCCCCATTATGTACAGTATGCAGCGTCTTCCCTCTTACCCAATTGGATCCCGAGACCCCTCGAACACTTTCTTGTCGTGTGTCCCCCGAAGGAATCGCAACCCCAACTTGCCATCTTGGTCTTCGCTCCAGGCCGCTGATGATCTGATAGCGAGTCTCTGTCAGCAATCGACCGTCAGGGAATTCCCTGATACGCCGGTTACTTTTATGTCGCTGTTCTCGTGGCATGGGGGCCACGCGCTTCGTGGACGGTCGCCAGCCAAGCGCCGACCTCGGCTGTCACGGCGGCTAGTTCATCATCTTTGTGTCCCAAGGTCGTTCAAAGTTAGAGATTAAGCTTCACTTTAGATTATCTGGGCTTTGGGTCCGAAGGGGGATTCTAGGGCCCCCTGCAGGAAGTTGGGCTTGAGTGACAGCGGCCAAGGCATCCATGCCAGGTGGTGGAGTCGTGTTCCAGTCAAGTGACGGTTTGAGATTCGTGGGAAAGATTTCCGGAATAGGCATCGGCTTTGAATCCTAACACGCTCAAACAACTCCTCCCATCCGCTCTCCCATGATCAAGCGGGGGATCTCGGTGCCCTCTGACCAGCACACGCTCAAGCAACCCCCCAACGGTCCGACAAATCTCCCGTCAGCCAGGACAGGCTACACGGTTGTCGTGTTGTCGGTGCTTTTCTTTCTAATTACTGGCTATGTCACCTTCTTTTCCGCATTCATCTCACCACCGCCCAACCTCGTACGTGACCTGGATAATGCTCTACTTCCCTGCAGACCATCTGACCGCGGAGAAGGTTTTAAAAACTGTAGTAGAGGATACCCACTACAAGTACTTGGCACTGTTTTTGATACCCACCTTCTCTTACTTCATCATCGCGAATTGGGTGGGGTGGCAATACTACCAGAATTCATGAAGCAAAGTGTTTTGAGTGCCGACCGAGATGGAATACATTACTAATGGTATACGATAATCAAAACAAAGCGAGAGCACAAAAACACACAGCAAATCAATAGATATCAATGGGACGGGGACCGTTCCGTTGGGAGCCGTGACCGTCTCTGGATCTGCCTCAGTTCGTTCCACAGTCGGCCTCTGCCGCCTTCTTCACCCGTGGCTGGTGCCAGATCTGTGGCTCTTGCGGGGCTTCGGGTCCTTCCGCCCCATGAGGACGATGAACGCGCTGGGCTGACCGCCCGCGTCGATGCACGGCTCGAGAACTTGGGGCGAGATGTGGCCGCGGCTTCGCTGAAAGCTCCAGTTTTCTGACTCAAAATGTCGGAGACAGAAGGGCATGATGGAGGGAACAGCCTATTTGTTGATTGTGGCCGAATCGGTGCCCTGGCTGGGCGCTCTGGGCTGGCCGAGCGGACTGAACGCCGAAGAATAGTAATGGCCATGGAAGCCGTAGTAGGCACGTTGGTAGGAGGTGGTCGATTAGACTGAGCAGGCTGGCGCGGAGCGCTTGTTGGTAGTCGTAGGTATCTTGCCCGGCTGCAAGAACAAAATCAATAGGTACTAAATTCAACAAACCGGAGACAAGACATACGCGACCGCCTTCAGTGCTATCTTCGTACGGTAGGTTTCCGACCACTTCTTGAAGATTTTGTCTGTGCGCACGCGACCTCGTCAGCGCTGCATGGGATCAAATCGATGTATCACGCACTCAGGAGGGCATCTCGGTCAAAGTCTCTGGCTTTTTTGCTCTGAAGCGCTTGAGGCATGGCGTCGCGCCATCTTGACCAGTACTTCTTCTTTAGGTGAGAAGCATTAAAGCGGAGAGCGGGGAGTGACTGGAAGAGGCGTGGGTGTTCATGAGGACCCCACTTAATTGGCGGCCATTCGACAGACCACGACTTACCCTCGTTTTGGAGTGCCATATTCCGAACGCATAAAACACAAGATTTGTTTGCTTCTGGAGAGTAAAAGACTCTGCCTGGAAAACGTCCATCAATAGGGTCCAAAATCGTGCGAAAAACGACCCACCAAGGGCCGTAACTGGATGTCTTGGTATCTCTCTCTCCACTTATCCCACACAATCAAAAGGCGGGTATGTTTCATCTCTTCCTCGCATTGTTGGAGAGTCACACGTCTGCGTCTGGCAGTTCTAGCTGCCCCCAGCCACTTTGTAAACATCTTACGCATGTTCTCTGTAATGGAGTATGAATCTCTCGTAAGTGTAACAGAACACAGCAGACATCATACCTGCCCGTTTGATGTCTTGATAACTCTGCATTAAAGCAAGTTCCTCTACGTGTCTCATGCAGACCGTTTTCCATTTCGCGAAAGCGCGACTGCATCCGAGGGTGATCAGCCCCGGCCGGAACTCAATGTGGAGGTAGGACAAGGCGGTACTCACAGCAGTATTCGGTTATCATAGGCTCGGTCAACTTCAAGTTCACAGAATTTCACATCAGCTACCCTATTCGTCCAATGGACGAGGGCAGTGGTCATGATTCGCTTAATTCAACCGCGTTAGACGCGAGTTCTAGCCGTTAAGAGAAACACTCACCAGGTTGACACGTTCGCGAACAATATCTTCAACCTGCCGGTACTGCCTCTGCCGTTGGGCGAGACGTTGCCATTCTAAGCAGACCGCGAATCAGCTCGTGGTTGGTAAGAGGTAAACAGACGACCATACGATTGAACACAGCCTGAACCTTGCGGCACTCCCAGACCTGCAAAGTCTTTCTCCTCCTCGCGTCCGCCAACTTGTCCACCCACAACTTCCAAGCTCGTCGGATATGTAGATACTTGTCAGCCTCCCGTGCTTTCCTAACCATTTTCAGTTTCTTTCGAAGAACAATTCTCCATTGGAGGAGCATCTTGAAACGAAGCTGAGCAGAATGATATTGTACGGCAAAGAGACTGGCATTGCGGTGCGTCGCGAGCACCCGCTGCCATTTCTGTATGGTCGAGATTACCACCGAGGAATTCGCCCTAACCGAAAACGCAAGAGCCTTATCTGGAAATCCCGTAGAGGACAGTTTCGCCGTTGGTTAATCTCGGGACACACGCTGGATCAGACACACTAACTTTCTTGATATCGCAAATCCTTGATATGAAGCTGCCACACCGTCCACTTCTGCTTGAGCAGCTTGGCTGCTCGATAGCGTTCGAGTTGTTTCCCACGTTCATGAGCTCTCCATATTCGGAGTACGGCGCGTAACAGGAGGTCATCCTGTCTGGTCACATGCCTGTCCGCCTTGCGCTCCAAAGCCTGGATCGAGTGAAACAATGTAGATTATTAAAGCGGGCAACACGCGCGGAGCACATACCCGTGTCCGGCCCCGGGCTGACTTCCAGGAGCCGAGCGCCCTCCGTTTAATGGATTTGTTGTGGAGTTCTTCTGCGACAGCAATATTGCGCCTGGGAAAGATCGTAAATCTGGCTGACCCAAATAGAACCAAGGATCGAGAGAACACACATGCGCTTCTTCCACACCGTTATTGCGCCGCTCATGACCCTCAGATTCACCCTCTCCGCGAGTAAGCCCTCTGTTGTCCGCAATGCACTGGCCCTCCTCCAGACGTGCCAGAACTTGGACAGCTTACGGCCGTCAAGCACCTGTGCCCAGTTTTCCCCAGCGTCGTCAACCGCATCCACTCCTGCAAGCCGACTCCTCCATTGTGAAAAAAGCCGAGCAAGGAGGTGTTTGGAGTAGTACTGAGCGGATAGCCGGGATTGATACAATTGTCGCCATTTTGCCCACGCGTCATTCTTTAGTTTCTTCTCCCTGTTGAGGCGAACGATCTTCATCCTGGACCTCATGGAATCCCTCCATTGAATTTGTCGTTTGGCGTGCAGTTTCATCCTCCACACGTCCATGGCCCACTTAAGACGACGAGATTCGAACGTAATACACATCTGTTGGCGATACTCGTGTCGTTTTTGATTCTTGGCTTGCCATTTCTGCACCGATACCCGCAATATCAGCAGGTCGCGCGCCTCCGATATCTGTTGATTTGTAGTCTTCAAAGGGCTCGTTGTCAGATTATATCTCACGAAGACCTGCGGTGCTCACCTGTACCCATTCGAACCCTTGTATCCACACGTCCCAGCACCTCTCAACCAACTTCCTCTCCCTGAATTTATCAGCCTCAACTTCGTCCCTTGCCTCCCTAACCTTCGCCCAGACATCGTCCTCATTGAGTATGCTCTTCGGCGGATCCCTGGGTTTCGATGAAACGATCGCAGGCTTTTCTTCGAGCTGCGGCCGTGTAAAGGTGCCACGTGTCTGAATATTAGAGTAGGTCTTTGTTGTGGATACTGGGGCGGATTCACGGATGACTGTCCCGTATGATGGTGGGGTGTTGACCTGAGTGGGAGCAGAGGATGTGTGATCGGAGCTTTGAGCATCCCACCGCGGGGGTAAATAGCCTCTTGTAGCCCGGTGAGAGTAACGGTTTGCTCTAGCCAAAGTGGTGGGTATAGGAGTTCCAGGAGTCAAGGCAAGCACATGATGAACGGGGGATTCGAACCGTTGTGGGGTAGCATGATATTGAGGGTCTAGAGCATCGGTGTTGGTAGACTGTGTGAGTTCTGTGTCGTCGTCGGTCTGTGAGGAGTGGAGGGTGAAGGCGTCGTATTCTGGGTTTGGTCGCCGGAATGTCGGGGCGGGGTTGTAGATGTTTGTTCTTCCGTTCGCCCTCGGAGTCGCGGATGGAGCATCGTCACGAGGGATGGTGGGAGGTCGTGGAGCAGGACGGGGGCCAGCCCCGTATCCATGCCGGTCCTTGATAATGTCCCACTTATCCTTCCAGGTCTGACCTTTGACGGTGCCAAGTTTAAGCAGCTTGCCAAAGTATACGACCTCGTTCTGAGGGTCAAGACCACGTTCGAGGAGAAGATCGTTGTAAACCTTGAGCACGGTAAGGAACGTCGTCGCGGTGGCAGGGGCGCGTTGGATAACCGAATCGATGAATTCCACCTCATCCGGACTGAGACCCGCGAGTTCTGGGATCGCGACCGAGGTTGAGAGACCCAGCAGAACCTTCTCGTCTGGGATTTTTCGGGTGGGCTCCTCGGCCCTGGGTGTAGGTGGTGCGTGCAGAGAGCGGTAACGGGGCATAATCAAGGCGGATGAGGGGCTACAAGGACATGTTCGGGCCACCGAAGTATTGTTCACCGGCGGGTCAGTGTTGAGCTTCGTCACGTGGGCGCGTACGATGCTCGGTCTCCGAGCGGCGGTATTACAGGGCTACTACATACAGAAAACCGATACAACCCACAAATAATCATAGTTAATACATCTTAGAATCGAACCAATAATGCGTTTCCGGCCTGGGACTCGACAGGACAATACGGGCATTTCACTCGGCTGGAAACCGGAGCTGGTCAGCAGGACGTGATACAGGGAGACATGACGGACCCACCCCCCGGACTTGCTTAATTTCTGTAAACTATCCTTCGTGACAACGTGTCCACACTCCATCATCATTGGAGGGTTTTGCTCTGTCGATTGTTCCTTGGAGACAGGACAGGCAAATATCGAGTGGTACCGGTTTTCCGCGGGCAACGGTATTTCGATCTCCAGAAAGTGTGAGCAAAACGGCAACGAGGGGACTGCGCGGAGGACAGTCTTACTGGCAGCTCATCCGTCTGGCTCCACTCGCTCTTCCTCTCCCGCATCAACTTCCTTCCCTTCTCGATCCTCGCAAGTGCTCCACCGCCCCCGATGTCTGCAACCACCTTAAGGGGTATCTGACGACTCATACCCAAACTCGCACAATACTCCCTCGCGAACATCGGATCGATGTCCGTGTAGAGATTGGGAGAGGCCAGGTCCGCGTAAGGTGAGACGCGCAAGCGCTCCAACGGTAGGAACACGGTACAACCCATAAGCCGCATAATTTCTGCATCATGGTGGGAATAGAAATGGCCGAAGTTGGTTTTGGCGTATGCGAACGCTGAGAAAACATCTGGGGGGTCACATTCGATGAGGAAATGGAGGTATCTGGCACGATGGAGTTGAAACTCGAGAGGAGATTGACGGGCTCGCAAGAAGTTCCGGTTCTGCTTTACCCACCTAGACACGACGGGGGTTAACGAAAACAAAAGGCTCGACAGGTACGACACACTCAAGGGCAGGATCTGTGTCGCCGGCTTTCAGCGCAGTAACTATCCGATGTAAATCGAGGAAGAGAGTCCTCGTCTCCTCCGAAACGTTTACGCCCGTTTCCTAGAGACGAGGGTGTGAATGAGATGGAACAAGCGTAATGTGAGGACATACCTCGATGAACGTTGCAGCGGTTGTGAACTGGCCGGTTCGGAGAAAGTGCAGAGCAACGGTTCGGTCCAAAGCCTGAGACGCCTTGGTGGATGTAAACAACGGGCTGAAGGTTGGCAAGGAATTTTGGAATTTCTGCGTGAGGTGGAGTCAGCTGTTCCCGACCAACTCGAGAACATGAAGAGAACGCACCTTGTCCAACGCCTTCCCGTAACGAGAGATGGAGTTATAAATCTCCTTCTGCCTATCGTCCAGGTCCTTCTTCAGACCCTCAACCCTTGTTGCGAGACCCTCGAAAGTCTCAGACGACCCACTCCCCGACTGTACTCTCTCCCGTTCGGCCCGTAAAGTTGCGAGAAGCGCATCCAGCGTCTGGTCGACTGGGGGAGACTTTGCTTTGCCATCTGCGATGAGCTTCTCAAGCCTTGCAAGCTCCTTCACTGCCGCATCCATCTTGCATGAGTGGGGTGGTCGGTTGTCGTGTGGGATACGGGGAGCCTGGACTCACGAAAGCGTCAATCCCCAGGTGATCGAATCACTCCAATAAGGGAGATCACGTGTGCGTAAAAGACCTCTTTCTCTCTCGACTGGCGCCCGATTCTGTGGCCTTCCTGGAAAAATGCCTCGGTTTCTTACCGGTGATGAGCTAGGAAATTTGAAGGCATATGTCACAGCGACCGAGGACACTAGTGTCAAAATCCGATGTTCAGAGCTGCTTGTTGAAACCAGCAAACAGAAATCTGTCCAGAAGCTTGCAATTGCTCGATCCACGGTACGCAGCATCCTACGAGAGTTTGCACGCAAATTTACCAATACGGGCGAACTGAAGAGAAGGTTGCCTCCGCTCTTGCTGATGGAACAGTTCTTGTCCATTCCTTGAACGATGGAGACGATCTCAAGCTCACCCAGCACCATCAGTGGAAAGAAAACAGGTTGAAGCCTGGGCAATCATTTGTCGGCCTGGCCGTATCTGAAAGGTATGCACAGGTCACACCAATCTCACAACTTGCCCACAATGAGGCGTGTCATTCCAAAAGGGGGATATATTCTTGCACATCAAATGGCGCCCTACGATTAACGAAAGACGAAGAATTACAACAAAATCTTGCAGTCCTCCCAACGCGGTTGCGATGCTGGCGACTATCCTCGGACGGTGAATCTTTTGCCTATGGGGGGGAAGAAGTCGAGGTCTCTCTTTGGGACACCGAGCGAGCGTTCAGCCACTCGACCGAACCCGTCCAAGAGGCTCCCCATAAACGCAAACGAGGGGGCGAACTACTACCAGCAGAGACATGGCGGGCGAAAAATGTGAGTTTTTGAGTTTGATGGGATGTCCTTTGTTCACGGAGAAATCAAGGTACCAAATGACAGCCTCAGCCTTCGGCAGCCGGTTCACGTCACCTCTCTTTCTTATCTTTCCACACCGACTCAGGGATCTTCTACGACCCATCTTGTAGCTGGCACGAACGACGGACACGTTCGAAGATACGACACGCGTGCAGCACGCAGGCCAGTCGCGGATTGGAGATCTATTGCGAAAGCGGGGGCTATAAAGATCGTCGAAGATGGGCATGCTGAGCAGTAACTTTCCCTGCTGCAGTTCTTTTATCCCGCCCTGACCTTGTCCCACTCAGTGAAACATTCTTGTCGGACCAAGCGAGCAACCTATTTGCACTTGACTTGCGAATGGGTCGCGTGCTTTATGGTTATCAAGGTGCCATGGTCCCACATCTAACCGAAGTTCCGTGATAACCTCCCCATTCCCAGGTATCTCAGGGACGGTCACATCCCTGGCTTGTGCCCCCAATCATGTTGGGTCCACGTCGCTTGATAGGTTCTTCCGGCTCCATGAGACGGCCTCAAAGAAGGGACAGACCCTTGAAAAGGTGTATACCAAGAGTATTCCTACCGTTGTTGCTTGGGATTCTTCGTACGAAGATCGCCAGCCATCTATCCCAGGCGACGACGACGAAGAAGATGGGGTATGGGAAAGTATGGAGAATGCAGAGGATGGAGAGGACCACAACGATGGCGAAGATGAGGGGAGTTCGGGCGATGAGCGGTCGCCCAATCCCTTACACAAAAAGTCTCGCACGAGATGATATAGTTTGTCACAGTTTCATTGAAAAAAAGTATGTGATAGTAAGATACAGCCATTTCCCGAGTGATGTGTTGCGCATTAGTGGGTGGTCGTGTCAAAATAACATGAAACATCACGAACAGTCTCTGGGAGAAAGCGAGAAGAGGATAGGAAAACTAAGGCTACAATGAATCCCACAAGCGCTGCCACCAGGTCCTGGGACCAAGCTTGGCCTGTTCAGCAAGGAAGTGCTCTTCCTCCTCATCGATCTCACGCTTGCCGGAGATGAGGTCGACTTGGTCAAGAGGGATGACTTTGGTATTGTAGCGGAATTTGTAAGTGGCCCAGAGGACGACGAAGGTGGGGATAGCGATGTAGGCGGTGATGAATGTATCGGTCTTGAAGGGGATGAAGGTGTCATAACCCTTGAAGAAGGTGATGATGCCGGTGGTGATGAGGGCGAAGTATGCACCCCATGGCTGGAATGGAGCCTTGTAAGGCAAGTCGTCACGGGAGTAGCCCTGAACCTTGAGAGCCTTCATGAATCGACTGGGGGAGGGCAATTTAGTGAACGCATTCTTCGCAAGAATCCAGGAAGAAACTGACATGTGGGTCCAAACGATACACATCCAAGTGATGGCACCGAAAGTGGAAACCAAGTTGACGAACCAACCGAAGACTAACAAGAGAGTTTAGTGATTGTCGATAACGGCATTGAGAAAAACTCACCCCGCTGACTGCTGGAAGAGACATTGAGGTAGACGAGGAAGCAGAAGGCGGTACACAGAATGAGGGCAGGGTAAGGAACACCCAAGCGGTTGACCCTCTTGAAAATGGCTGGGGCTTTGCCTTCAACGGCAAGACCGTAGAGAGTACGAGAGCCAATATACAAGTCGGAGTTTGCAGCGCTCAAGACGAAGATGAGGATGGCACCATTAATGACGTGGTTGAGGGTTTTGATACCGACGAGGGTGGTGGCAACAACGAAGGGGGAAGCGGCAGCTCCGGTCCTCTGGGTGTTTGCGACGAAGAGGGTGGGGTCGGTTCTGGGGACGATGAGACCGATGACGAAAACACCGCCGACATAGAAGATCAAGATACGCCAGAAGGTCCTCCTGATCGCGATCGGGATGTTCTTCCTGGGATTCTGGGCCTCGCCGACGGTGACACCGATGAGTTCGGTTCCCATGTAGGCGAAGAGAGCGTTGATAAGAGTGGTCCAGAAACCAAGGAAGGTGGTCAAACTTGTCCTGCCGGGAAGCTGTGTGTTGAGGTACTGACCCATGGGGCCATGGGGGGGATTCCAGTAACGGAAACCACTGCAGGAGAGAAGGATGAGTCCCGAGGGGGAGGCGGACAGGGGAGTGGAAATGCTCACATTCGGTCATGTCTAGGATTACCTCCGAGATCGATGATGATACCTAGAAACATATTGAGATGTCGAGTAAGCGCCATGGGAGCGGAGAGTGGCGTACCCATGAAGATCAAGCCGATCAAGGCGAGGACCTTGATACTGGAAAACCAGAACTCGAGTTCACCAAACACCCGAACACCAAGAAGATTGACGAAGAAGACTGGGGGAGGAAGTGAGATGGGGATGGGGATCCCGAGGTGAGATGGAACGCACTGAAGGCAATGAAGATGATCATCCAGACGCCAATATGAACTTCGCGACCACCATTCCAGTACTGGAGGACGGCACCAGCGGCGTTGATGTTGTTGGGAGTGACGACGAGATACTTCATAAGATAGTTGTATCCGAGGGCGAATCCGACGGCGGGGTCCACGAAACGGGTGGCATAACCGGCGAAGCCACGCTTGTGCGGAATGTAGGCAGACATTTCACCAAGAGAAACCATGACCATGTAGCAAATAAACCCGACGAAGCTGTACCCAAGGAGGATACCGAGAGGACCACCCCTGCGGAAGCGGGGTTGGGATCGGGGCGGGGGCTGGGTAGCTGGAGAGACACTCACCGAACGAGCGCGGTTCCGGACCCAATGATGAGACCAGTTCCGACGGCACCTCCGAGGGAAATCATGGATATCTAGGGTGGGGTGAGTTGATGTGCTCGACGAGGAGGAAAATGGGCAGACAGACCTGTCTGGCATTGAGACCTCTGTGGAGGGTCTCGTTGCCCTTTGGGTCGATGAAGGCTTCATCTGCAACGATGTCGGTTGAGGAGGTCTTTTCGACATCGGCCAGCTTCTGCTCTGGAGCGGCCATTGGGGGAGATGGGGAAGGCGACGGGGGGAGTGGGGGGCATATGGGCCGGCGATTTTATGGCAGGCGTCTGGATGGAATGAATGGAGAGAAGCTGATGCGAGACCAGTGGTTGGGCACAGGCCGGGTCAGGCGGCCCCACAGCCTCCCTTCTCGTTTGCTTTGCGCTAATCCTGGTACACCCAGCGCAGACGGGTGCTGGCCGCCAGAGCATCCGCGTGCTCGTCCCCTCGAGTCTGCATTCCCGGTCTAGTGGCCATCGGGACGACGTGATCTCAATCGGCTTGGCGTGGCTCCAAACGGACGAGCGCCCGCCCGTCGAAGCGATCTCTTGGCGAGCCCGGCCCACCCGGCATTCCTATCTCGCCCATGTGCTCGCCGGGCAGACAGGCGACCGTCGTTTCCCACCGCCATTTCCTTGCGCCTCGTGAGAAATCCTCGGCTGCGGACTACAAGATCCACCCCCGCGGTGACGCCGGCGACTCCAGACGAGATGTCACAGCCTCGATTCATGCTTTGGCTATCCTTGATGACGGTTGCCTCGGTGGGTACCAGGTTTCAGAGGATCATTATGCAAAGTTCCGTAGATCCCGATCGGAATAGACCAGAACAACCCAAAGCCTGTGCCAGGCTGCAGTAGAATATGTAGACTCTGCACAAGTGCCGCCCCCTCCTTCACACGTATAGCCCCGGCCGTCGTATTGTCATACAGCGACCAGTGAATAGACCCCAAGCGGTGGCGTAGAGCACCATTATTGTAAATAACTCGATTACTTGTTCTTCGTAAGTCTGTGGAAATCCGTCAACTCCTTCGTCCACAACGCGTCACAGACAGAGCAAGACCCACTTGTATGTAAACCTCTTCTTGGTAATGGAAAACTCCCCCAGCTTGTGCCCCACCATGTCTTGGGTCACCTGCACCGGTATGTAATCTTTTCCGTTATGAACTAGAAACCGGGTTCTGTTTTCCACCACAGTTGGAGCATTAGACACCCAGTGAAACATGCGGTCAACGCACCCCACAAAGTTTGGAAGGATCGTGCATGACCTGGCTTGAGTCTTGATTGGAGTATTGTTTTGCAGCGCCTCTCGCAGGTTCGGAAACGCGACAAAGTAGGGTCCTGTGTGCGCGTGCTCAATTGTGTCGTTCTCGGTCTTCAGGAGGGCAGTGTACCTTTCCACGCTGAACGGCCGGAGCGGGCGACGAGCGACGGATGCATGAAGAGATATACGTGTCACGTGTTTCACCTTCCGTTCAACCGACACCGATAATCAGCGTCCCTATGACCTTGGCTACTGTTACACTTGTACTCCGGAGAAAAGCAACCCTGTGTCTAAGCACTTTCCCAAGCCTCCAAAACATTCTTTGCCGCTTTCCCCAATATGTCGTCCCCTTGGGAATGTTTTACTACAACATCCTTCGTTGCGTCCTTCAGCTTCTCGACATCAGTCTTCCTCTCCCTAGACGTCCGCCCTCCCTTCCTTCCGAGTTGCCCGAGCAGCGTGCACACGTTTGCCTTGACCTCTGATGGACACCGGGTGCCTGACCGTTTGAACAGCGACACAAGAGTTTCAATGGCGCGCGCGGGCCCGACAACGGGAGATGCTTCGTCAGAGGTGGGTCCATTTGGAGAGAGAGGGCTTGGTCCCTGTGTAACCTCGGCTGGCAGCGGGGACATAATGGCGTCCAATACAATCACACCTAAAATGACATCAACCCTCTGCACGCACTCTCACCAGGGCGGACAGAAACTTACCACCACGCTCCTGCGCTGTCAAAAAGGATAGCGCGACCACTGCTTCGTTTATCAGCATCGGGTACTTCTTACTCCGCCCAATCAGGGCTGCTAAAGCATTAGCATTCTCTGTAGTCCCAACCGCCTTTCGAGCCGTCTTCCTTCTTTGGTCTGTGGAGGAAAGATCCGCAGACAGTGTCTTGATAGCGTTCGCCAGAACCCGCGTTCCTTCGCTCTTGATGGTGACTGTGTCTGCCCTTTGGACCAGTCTCATAATCTGTTCGAGTGCCGACTTCTCGCTCAGCTGAGACTCCTCCCTCAGCACCGAGGAAATACAATTCTCGACTAATCACCACGTGAGTATCAGTCAAGTTCACCGTCCCTGGAGTCTGGAGTACAGACCGTTTCCGTTGCAGAGGTGCTTTACGACCCCGATTGCCGATACCTGAATGATCTCCATCAAATCCGATTCATCCTCGAAGATCCCACAGTCCGCGAGGCGGGCAATAATCCCTGCCTGCCCCAACGGTGCCCTGTTGCTCGTAGACTGGGCAAGGTTCTTCAAAAGTCCAATTACACCGTGCTTGACCTTGAAATCTGGATTACCCCCTAGGATTTTCGCAAGGTCAGGAGCAAGAGAGATGGGTGGGTTGACCACTGCGTTAGAGTGAGCCTCTGCGGAATGAACGGGCACGGGCTCAGCAAAGGTCTCGATACGCGCGTGTGTGTGTGTGTGAGGATCTTACCCCGCCTGACAAGGTTCCCGATCGTCAGTGTAGCACATATCACCAGGCCTTCCTTGCCCTGTTGATCTGCCTTCCTAATCCATCGAACCATCCAGGAGACAAACTCTCCGCCTGGCTTGTCATCCTCAGATTCGTCCCACAAAATATCAGTATTCTTCTGCTCGCCCGCCACCTCAACGACTGCCCTGATGATCCCAGCCTTGCAATTCTCGAAGCTTCGTTCATACCCAGCGCGATCAGGATCATCCACCCACCAGGGAGGATACTCTCCACAGTCAAGGAAATTAAGCATATCCGACAAGCACGGGATACCATCGTGTTCGTCGGGGAAGGTCAGGCCTCGAGCGAGGGAGAGTCTGACGTCTTCGACATCCAGCGAGAGAGACTCGAGCAACGCACAAGATTCCTCCAATGATTCCACATCCGCGGATACGAGCGTCTCGCGAATCTCAGAGGACTCCGCAAATATCCCTCGGGGAGTGGGATGTGGCTTCCGGAAGGCGTTCAGGCTTGTGACCAAAAGCGGTAGTGCTTCCTGACCAAACGGCGGAGACGCTGGAAGGAAAATTGAGCGGAATATCGAAGCAGTTGATTGAACCGACAAACCATCGCTGGCGTCGATCTTCAATCCATTCAGGGCCCTCCAGGCCCATGAGGAGAGGCCAGCTCGCAGCTCCCAGTCTTCCAACTCAAACCCCTGTTCTGCATCCGAAGGAGATGCCTGGAAATTCAGCCATGAACCGGTCGGGTATATCGCAGTCGAGATGCGAAGGATGGTGATCGCTACCTCCAAGGAGAGCAGACGAGTTCTAACCGGCTCTGTGGGAGAAGAAAAGAGCGGTGAGACACTTTTCAGCTACCAACGTAAAAGATATACCGTAGCCTAACGAAACGTTTAAGATCACACCGACCGCGGTTTTGACTATTTTGAGATCTTCAGGATGGATGGGGAGAGGATCGGTGAGGCCGCGCTTCGGGGGGATGGATTCCGAATAGGATTCCAACAAAGTCACGACAGTTTGAGGGAAGCCTGCCTCGAGGAGATTGCCTCTGTTCTCATCTGATTGGAAGCGACGATTGAGGCTGCGGAGGTCTCGGGAACGGTGACCTCGAGGGGGAGAGAACGTACCGTGATCCATACACAGGTTTGCACCTACCCGCAAGATCTCAAATATCGCACCACGCTTATCAGGAGGTGGCGTCTTTTCTCCATGGAACGTGGTTTTCAGCAAAGAGTTGAGGGTCTGCGGAAGGAGAGTCCGCCCCAAGACCGTGTGTTGGTCGTCTGTGTGGTCGTTTATATCGCTTGAATGCCCCAAAGCTTTCACGATGCAACAGGTGTATACGAGGTGCACTTACGGACTCCCTTCGGATCCTTAATCCTAAGTGCGTTAGCAAGGCTTTGGGCCGTAATTTCGATCCGTTTCCAGTGATCCGGGCCATCGTTCAGAGCGAGCTCAGCGAGCAACTGACCAAGGCCAGACGCTTTTCTGAGAGAGTCAGCCATAATGCCTTCGAAGTCATCCATGGCTACGATATCGGTAGCGGTGTGGGACGAAACCTTGTTTCCGTTGATCAGCCTTCCAATTATCCCCCTTCCCCTACACGTGATTAGATGAGGTCAACATTCAACGTCCTACCAGACCCCATCCACCATGGGTGGCAAGCGGAGGAAGTTGAAAGATATCTTATCTCCTCCTCCAAACACCCCACCCCCTGCAGCGGAAGACGATGAATTACTCGACGACCTCTTTGCCCAGCTAGATTCCAACGATAAGACCGTTCAGAACGTTTCTGCTGAGGTCATCAATGATATCCAGCTCTCGCAACTTCAGCAAAAGAAGGAGCCTCAGAAACTCAAAAAGGACAGCAAAACGAGGTTTCTGGAGAGACAGGTTTGGGTGTTCCCTCGAGTTTCCACAGTGCAAACTACGACATCATTTTCCAGGCGCGCAAAGCCGCGGAGATCGTGCAACACTACTCTCCAGACAACGCTCAGGCTGATGCCCAGATAGAAAGGGGGGCAAAGGAAGAGGAAGCAAATATTGGCAGGACATGTAAGATCCTAGGCCTTGAAGTGTATAATGTCTGCAAATCCTTCCTCGCGTGGACCGCTGGTCTGATAAGCATTTCTCGAGGTCAATCCAGATGGACATTGCCTGTTTGCCGCGGTAGCAGACCAGCTCGCAATGTTGGGGAAACTTCCCCGAACACAGGCAAATTACGTCGTCACGCGCGCAGCCGCGGCGAATTACATTTATACCCACCCAGATGACTTCCTCCCCTTCTTACCCTCAATGGACGGTGAAGACGGGCTCGGTGCCACAGATGCTGGTCTCATTACCCCGAAGCAGTTCGGAATGTACTGCGCCGCCATTCGTGACACCGGAGTCTGGGGCGGGGAGCCAGAGATCTTGGCACTTTCTCGGGCTTATAATATCCCCATACACGTAATCCAGAGTGGTACCCCGCCCGTGGTCGTTCACAATCCAAACGGTGGTCCAGGTTACGACGACGGATTCGGCGGAAGCAAGGAGGTTATCCGGATCAGCTATCACCGTCGAATGTACGGCCTTGGGGAGGTGGGCTTACTCATACATCCCATAAATCTGTCGCTCACAAGGATCAAACAGCATTACAACTCGTTGCGGCCGAAAAAAGGCCTGGTTGAAACCCTCATAGGGTAATATATCGAAAGAGTTCGTGAATGTGATCTTATACAGAAAATATGTGTACACCCTCCTCATATGTGTCGAGTAGTCCAGAGGAAACGCTCTTCATAACCCTAACCGAGATATCTGATCAAACGCAGCAACACTCTGCCGGAAGGTGCCGTTGTTCTTGGGTTTCGTAGCTTCCGACCCAGGCAGTGATGGCTGCCGTTGTTGTTGCGTCTGTAGTTCAGCCTCGTTGGATGCTTGTGATGCTGCCGATTTGGGTTCGTCCGCTGTGTCCCCATAGTTGCCGAATACAGTATCCAGGCCTGCATACGGATCCTGGGAGACCTGTTCGGGCTTGACGTGGGGGTTAAGGGCCTCTTCATCCTCCCCTTCTTCATCCTCGTCCTCGATTACGTTCGGCTGGTTGTCCTCCCCTAGAAGATTGCCGGTCTCAACCAACGTGGCTGATCGCGCGGGTGGTTTCTTCTCCCGATGCGATTCCACAGGTCCAGGTCCAGAAACCTTGACAGGTGCTCCAGGAACATTCGGGCGGCTGACAGTGACCAACATCTGACGGGAGGTCGGGTTGAGGGCCGGGGTGTCAACGAGCTGGCGCCCAGCTGCTCCACGTATAAAAGTCTGCGAAGGAAATGGCATTCAGCATTTTTTGGGGCGTCCAATATGATAGGGCACACTACCTCTGGATTCTTGTGGTAGATGCTTCCGAGCGTTCCAGTGTGGAGCAGCAGTTGGTCAAGAGCACCGCGATCCATCCGATCAGAGTCTGTCGTGATTGCTGGTTTCTCCACGAGGACAATCTCACCCGCGACGGCGGGGTTGATTGCTAATAGCCGCCAGTACATGAACCCTCTATCCCGCAGGTCAGGGTTATCGACATCCTCCGTTGTCCATTTGAGCACTTTATGGACTAGTTCTTTCGCTGTCTCAGAGGTGGACTTGTAAATGAACAACTTGACGGACGCGGTCAAAAGGGCAAGTTGAACCTGCAAGCGGTTCAGTACAGTGGAGAGCCGGGGGACAGATGACACACACCTCGGATGGCTCCTCCAGGAAGGAGTACACCAAATCATCCATAAGTTCGTCGGCATTATCTATCCTGTTGGCGAATTGACCAATGATCCAAATCATGGCAGTCTTGGCCTCGGGTTCATCGAGGAGGTCCAGGTTTTCACAAAGCGTGGGGATAATCCCTTCGTACTGGCCTGGGTATCGACGGAAAATGTCCTTGGTGACAATGATGACCTCCTGAACCACATACGTGACTTTCGTCTCGATGAGCTTCAAGAGTGACTGAATGCAGCTGTCGGCGGCTGGCTGAACTTTGATTGCAAGGCGACCAATGGACCTGACTGCCTTTCGCACGAAATCAACATCGACTTCGGAAGCATATCTACTCGCACACGTTAATGCGAGCCGGAAACGAGGAGATGATGAGCCTACTCTTCGAGCTCGGCTAGAACCTCTCCAGCGTTCTCTTCTCTGGCCAGGCGGTACATGATCTCAAGTTTTGCGAGCTTGAGATATATTGGGTCGTTGTACTTGCAGAAGAAGACCTTGACATCATTTCTGAGTACGGCAGGACGCCGTTGGATGATCAAAAGGATATTCCTCAGCGCTACGTATTGTACTTCCGGACCAGAAGACAGGATCGTAACTACAAAGAAAAAGTTCGTGAAACATTCAGTTGTTATTCACTGAGGTGGGCTGACCTAGAGGAGGGCCCATTTTCTTGCATATATGATCGATAAGCTTCCTGTTATCCATGTAGTTCATCAAATACAGCAGAATTTTGATTGTGGTGAGAACCACGGCAGAGTTTGCATGTTGCATTTGAACGATGATCCGTTCCGCAAGTATTTCGGCGTCCTTCGTATCGTCCGGAACAAACCTCAACAGTGAGTCCAAGATGTAGATTTGACCCCATCTGTAGGGAAATTGTCGGTTTCGACGAATCTAGTGACACAACGCGTAGTACGTACTCTGAGCTTTCCCCGAGGGCTGCTAACAGCTTGTTCACAACATGGAAGTTCAATTTGAAGGTAACACCGTCGTTTCTGTCCCCAATTTCTGAGAGGGCTGCCACCGCATTGGATACGACAGTAGCATTTGGATCCACCAGTAGATCTCGGAGCGTTTCCACGAAACCTCCCCTCTCCGCTTTTCTTGGGTCGGTGGCATAAAGTTTGGCTACGCAAATTGCGGCAGTTTTGCGTACGTAGGGATCCTTATCTTTGAGGCAGTGGCGCAGCTGTTCCGTCATCGCTTCAGTTACCACGGGGATCGAGATGTACGACATGGTTCGAATTGCCAGGGCGCGAATGAGTGGGTTACGGTCGTTACAGTCCTATGACAGCGGTAGGTTAGTTACCATGAGGTAAAACGAGACATCCGTACCTGCAAAAAACTTGGAATAACCAGGTGGATCTGGTCAGATTTTGACCGTCCGTAACTTATAAGGAAGAGGTAGACCACTGAACGCAGACGGATTGCGGGTCAGTTCGGCGTAACAGATCCCCAGGCTGAATCAACGCAACTCTTCTTGATTTCAAGCAGGGGAGTGCCCAGGCATTGAACGACATCTGTGAACAAAGGTGACACTGTGGTACGAAACGATGATGGGTGAGCATCACCAGGGTGGGCGCGAGGATACGGACGAATGGCACCAACTGTCATTGCCCATGGTGATATTTGCCACGATCTTCTTCAAGACCGTCTTTCTTTTCGTGAACTTCTTGTCCTTGCTCTCCGCCGCGAGCAGCTCTGCCCGAAACTCCTGCAAAATCGCGAGCGAGAGTCAGCAGAGACGTGAGAGCGGCGAATATGATGGTTTCGCACCTGGATCTTTCCCCGCTGGAAGAGCTTAGCATCCTGACCCTGCGACATGGCTGCCTCTTATACTGTAGCCGCGGTCCGGACCTCGACGACAAACAGCAGTCCGTGAATTGTCCGTGATCAGAACTTCCAAGTCCTAAGAAGTGATCGCGTGGGGCTGATGTCCGAACTCCATGCGGTCTAATGCCACCACCAGTAGACCTCACCCCGCGCGCATCGCTGGACTCAAAAACTCACTCGACCGTCGATGGCGTCTTGAAAGAACTCAAGTCTGCGAGCAGGGGGCTCCAAAAAATCTTTGCGTCCTTTAGACTGGAGCTGGAACTTCTCGATCGGCTATTCTACAAGAATAAAAACCAACACCGGGGTGCGCTGTTCTGGCGCAAGGTGACCGAAATGCGGAGGTTTGGCCATAAGCTGGACCACGGTAAACCCGATGGGCTTGTGGAAGATGCCCGTCGCTGGTTCTGGGGACCTCTTGATCAGCAGAAGTGAGCGGGATCTGCAGAAACCTTCAGGGTACTATCTGAGCGCAGGTTTAACAAGCTCTAAAATGTTAAAGGGTCCGTGGACCCACCGTCCAGGTGACAAGTCACTGGCAGATATTACTAGACGTTTGCAACTTTGCCAGACGTTGTGCGACGAGGTGAATACTCTTACCCCCCTCAATTCGGTCTCTTTTCGACGAAAACCCAACTTCAGACTTCAAAACGTCTAATGAAAGCATTTGAGTGAGTAGTAAAAAAATACCTGTCACAGTCGTGCAAAGATACATCACTCGGTTTCAGACATTTCCTCCTCTGTTTGCAATCCGCCGCCTTCGCGCCGTTGCTACTCACGTTCTGTGCTATTTCTGCGAGATTCAACTCACAGATACGGGGGATAGCAGATCTCACGCTGGTCTGCAGTAAAACCATAACGCGGCTCTTGCAAAAGCCCGCAGTGAGCAAATGTTTTCTTGGTTCGTGACCCAACTAATTGCTCTCATGGAAAGTCAACGCCGCCCTCCCTCGACCCACAGCCTGCCGCCCCTGCTGTAACTCCATCACCGGTAATGGTTGACGTTGATTCTACGGTAGAATCTGTAGACCCTCCCCCACCAAGCGTGCCCGTTGTATTTGCCCCACCACCTGGTGCGTCTATTACCCGAGCATATTAAATTCTTTCTATCTCAATCACCCCTAACAGAAGAAGAGAAGGCGCGTCGCGTCGTCAAGAAGCCTAAGAGACGTCCCAGGGACGAGATCGACGACATTTTTGACTTTTGAAAGTTTCCAACCGATATTCAAGCTTGCCTGGGGAATGATTTTGCGGTTTCACACAGTCGAATTTCGGTCCATCTAGCACTTTCTATTGAACGCTAAAAGGACGAACAGCTATGAGCAACAAAAAGTGCGTGAGGATGGACGTTATGTCCTCCAGACTCCGAGTACAACTCGTAGACTCTTAAGAGAAAAAAGGAAGATCTACGAGGTGTTCCCCTCGAGTGAAAGAACGCTAAAGCAGCGGAAGGTTGTAAGAACGAAGCAGGAATAAAGGATCACAGAGCCAGCAAAATTGAATAAGTCAAGGCTAGAAAAGAGGAAAATGTTCGCTAAAGAAGGCGGTCCGACACAAACGAAAGATATATGACAACTCTGCACAGTAATCTGAGGGGGTATTCAAAGCGTAACGAAGACTTCTCGCGTCTATGTTTAGAGGAGGAAGAACCCAGCGGCGATGGCGGCGAGGACAACGGTGATACCGGACCTGGCAGAGACAGCACCATTGTCAGACAGATTGGCAGAGCCACTGGGGCCGGTCGGGGAGGGGGCTAAAGTGCTGGTGGTGGGGTCAGCGGGTGGGTTTCCAGAGCCAGAGCCATAACCGTAGTCAGGCGAGTTGTCGAGGGCGACCTGAGTAATATCCTGAGGGACGACGGGAGGGTTGCCACCGAGGCTGACATCGATATCTCCATCCTTGAACACATCGGGGTTGGCGGCGAGCCAAGTTCGGGTGTAGAGAACGTTCTCCACGAAGCTCTCTTGAGCCCATTGGGGAATGTTGGTCAAGTCGAGGTTAGTTCCCCACTTGGAGGCGGCGTCGGAATCCTTGGTGGCGTTGTCAGCGTAGGTGCGCATCTTGTCAAGATTGGGGTTGGCGGCAGCCATCGACTGCATCATGGAACCAACGGAAGAAGGGCCAGCGATAGCGTTGGGAGGGTTGATGATACCGAACATGCCCTTGGTGCAATGGTTGGGAACGGCACAGTAGAAGAAGACAGGGTTGGTATCGTTGACGACCTGCTCGAAGGTGAAATCCTTCACTTGAATGCCCGAGGCGAAGGGAGAATCAGAAGTCTTGTTGCAAGGAGTGAGCTGAGAGCCCTTGGTAACGGTGTGGTTGTTAGCGCCCCAGATGAACTTGACAGTGTCGCCGACGGAAGCGTTGACGGCGAAGGGGACGTAACGAAGGACACCTTGAGTCGGAGCAACCCAGACGACGTGGGTCTTGCCGGTCCCGGTTGGGGTTCCCGCGGGTGGGGTCTCCGTGGGAGGAGTCAAAGCAGGGTACTTGGCCTGACATTGCTTAACGCAGTCGTCGTAGGAACTGCCTCCCCAGGGGTTGCTTCCAGAACCATAGGTGGAAGAAGGCTGGGGCTCATAAACGGAGGTAGTGGGAGTGTACTCGGAAGGAGGGGTGTAGGTGGGAGAGTGCTCGGAAGGAGGAGTGTAGGTGGGGGGGTGCTCGGAAGGAGGGGTGTAGGTGGGGGAGTACTCAGAGGGGGGGCTGTAGGTGGGAGAGTAGTCGTCGGAAGGGGAACCCTGGTACTGGCCATCACCAGTGGGGAGGGGTGGAGGGGGACTCCAGGTGGTCGTCGGCAAGGGTTGATCTGCGTTTGTATACTGAGGATACAGATCAGTAGAGACCATGCGATTGCGGTTCCTGGGATGTTCGATCAGAATGGAGAATGGAGAAGCATGGGGCGATTGTATATGCTTACAACTCGTCGGTATCAGACATCACGATACCATTTGGAGCGGAGACCCCGACTTCATTGCCAATGGCGGAATCCTCGGGAAGCGGCCGGGCGGCGGCGGTGGACAAGTAAAGAGCGAAGACGCTCAAGACGGCGGAGAAGTGGACCATTTGCACGATTTGAAAGAACGAAGGACTGTGGTTGTCAAAAAGCGTGTGTGTCAAACAAGCGGGTGAAGAGCGTTTTCCTCTCAGAGGGTGATCTGGAAGATATGTTAGAAGCGAAAGGAGGAGACAGGCTTAGACTGACCCTGGGGACGAAGGAAGGTGGAGGTCGAAAGTCAATTCGACTCGAAAAAGGAAGGAAAAAAAGAAGAGGGGAGGAGAATGGAAAGGGACGAAGGAGAGCGAGAACTGGAAATACGTGGGCCGCAACGCATGGCTTTATACGGGGGGAGTGTTCCCCATGACAATGGTGATGGGATGCGTCCTCTCCTCTGGCCCGCTCCCAATTGGACAAAGGGTCGGTATCCTGGTTACAAATCATATTCCGTTGCAATGTCCCCCCGGCCAACTCGGTAATCTCGTCTGCTCGCGATGGTGCCGCGGTCGTGGCCCTCGCGAAAAACAAAACGCGAGGGCGCCAGCCACCCTCACACCGCCAGCGTGCATGGTCCTGGCGCACCGGGAACAACAGCAACGCTCTCTTCTGGCCGACATTAGGAGAAACATGTCTTATTCCGGCTATCTCTTTGTGCGAACACCCGCCCTTGTAAATGGCACGGGTTTACCAGAACCATCAACTCTATCCGCCAATCTGATTTATCTCCCAGCGTACCACAACTGTGGATCCCCCTGCACCTGGTTCTTTCACATCGTCGGCAACAGCCAATCAACGGACTGGCTTGGATCCTAAGCGTTGCTTAGCATTTACTTCTTGGTGATGATTGCCGACCTTCTTTGTCCCATGGAGGTGTGAGCGTACCGTCGCATCCAGTAAAATTGCCGGAATTGAGCTGACCCAGGTACAGTGGTGTGGGCATTCTTTTCCCAGACGTTAGTCACACTCAGCACAACATAGCCCGCTGCAATGTTAACACGACCCCACCAGGACAGCGCATCGTCAGACTCGGAATTGCCGCAGCGACGGTCGGGTGCATCTCCTTTCGTCGCATCTGTGATTCATCATCATCATTATCAATCGCCGTTTTTTTATACACATTATAAATGTGGGCCTTACCACACGATGTTGACACCGATCCATCTTGGCCACATGGCTGCTCAACGAAGGGGTCGCCGACGGACTTTGCCCCTCCCCTTGAGCTCTCAAAGGGATCAGTCGTGGGTGGAGTTGACGAATTTGGAGGTGTCGGTGAGTACACGGAAGGACTGTCTGGGAACTCATCGGTCGCGGGAGTTTCATGATCGAAGGAGATGGGGGAAATACGGACGTAGTCCGAAGAGATCAAGGATGCGTCTTGGGTGGAAACTGGGATGTTTTCCGTTGCTAGAGTAGGGGCGGGTGACGTCGGGAGGGGAGGAATGACAATCTCGACACCTTTGAACCTGACCCGTTTTGGAACTGAAAGGTTCCGTCGGGGCGTCCTGGGAAAAACGACCATGTTACCTCCTAGAGTGCCGAGGTTCGCCATTGTCAGTTCCGCATTGGTTACGAATCGGAGAGGACTGGGATGGATGGGTTGATAGGGGTTGTACGGACTTGTCACCTGCGTTGGTGTTGGTACTGGCGCAGGTGGTGCTTGTGGATCCACATCTGATGGGGGCGAACGGAGGGTGACAACGTTGGCCGGCAACCTTGAACGGATGGACCGGTTGGGGTCGTAGCTGGGTGTGAATCTGGGTCGGTCCAAATGAGCGAGGGGAGAGCGGGCGGGACGGCTGGTCAACAGCATGGTTTGGGGAGAGAGCAAGGAGCCAGCCTTACCAGAGGAGGGACGGGCCCAGGGTCGCTCATATACTTAAGTAGCAT
>Ga0307517_10003013_pt1 | contig 26624 bp, 36 predicted proteins | sample 23_EM_MG_FD_194515 | JGI IMG/M metagenome (GOLD analysis project Ga0307517, IMG submission 194515) | Populus trichocarpa ectomycorrhiza microbial communities from riparian zone in the Pacific Northwest, United States - 23_EM | ecosystem: Host-associated > Plants > Roots > Unclassified | place... | reverse complement strand
GTATGCTTCCAATTCACATAGTAACGTTGGACGGGGGTTATGAGTATGCTTTCTTACAGGATCTACGAAACCACGGCTCCTCATCGCACGTTGAGCCAATGAACTACTCCGTTATGGCGAATGACGTCATGCATTTCTTCCGTAAACATTCCTTATCCAAGGTCTTGATGATCGGTCACTTAACGTGGGTCTATTCGTCACCGACTCAATGTGCCACCCGAGTATGCTGAACATGCAAATAGGGGAGGCAAAGTGGCGATGACTGCAGCGCTGAGCCCAGGATTACCTCCAAATGCGCCCTCCGGCCTAATAATTGTGGACATCGCACCCTCACGCGCCTCGTCTCTATCTGATGAATTCGCCGGATACCCCGAAGGAATGCAAAAGACTGAAGACGCTCAAGTCGCCACTCGACAGGATGCACACAATGTCTTGACGGTGTGCGAAAAGGTATGGCGGCTAGCTCTAAGCAAAATTCCCAGTATGAGACACCTAACACAGGATCCGATGATTCGTGGATTTTTATTGACGAATTTGCTGACTGCACCGAACGAGCCTGCGAGGTTCGAGGTTCCTTTACGGATCCTCGCGAATTCGCCGGGAGAGCTAGCGGATTTCCCCCATGGCCCTGGCGGACGCACCCGGAAGGACGGCCAGACGATAGCGATCAAGGGAAAAAGGAGCAAGTGAGTTTACCATCCACATCCTGTGTCTTCCTCTGGACCGACCCGTGAACGGAATAGGTATATCAATAAACGCAACTTCCCTATGATGCAAGACATGTTCCCGGAGGTCGTATTGGAGGAGTTGGATACCGGACATTGGGTACACTCCGAAGCGTACGTTCCACCCTTTGACGTGTGTGAGTCCTAACTCACGTCGTGATGAAACCCTAAGGAACTCCCCCAAATCGTCTACAAGTACATCAAATGAACAACAGTAGTAAGCGGGTCGGATCCGTTGCCGTACATCAGCCAACGGGCCAATTACCAAATTATCGATAGAAGTCGGACCGACGAATTGGTTATCTAACGGTCGATGCTTGGGAGTGGTAGTCCCGTTCGCACGATTATTTATGTAGGTAGTAGAATTAAGATAGCATGAAGGGATGCACTACGTACAGATTATACGCGAACAATAAACTGCGTGTCAAGAAGCAACAGGATCATCAGAGGAAGCGAACGGCATTGGAAATCACTGTGTATCCTCAACTTCTGCCGACCCACACGAGCCATGACGACAATGTCGAGGATGTCCTCGGAACCCTGGCGGAGCTCAAGGGTAGCTTTGTTCGAGGTGAAGGGGCACGATCGATGGAATCTGGCGATGACCGTCTCGGTGCTGCCGTTGAGTTTGAGTTAGTTGGTCACGTATGAGCGCTGAGTGCTGAGATCTAATCAGATACCGTGATGTGGATGCTTACTGTTGGAGATTCGAATCCGACGAGACCGAGGTGCCATTTGTAGCTGGCTCCGTTCACATTTAGCGTCCTGTCACTATTTGTTGGGGTCAGCTTTGGTACCGAGTATACCGCCGAGGGGGGACCTACAATCGCAACGACCGACGGCCGGACGGCTCCATGATATCGTTGACGTTCTTCATCTGGAAGTCGTGCTCAAAGAGCGTATCCTGGAAGTTTCAATGGATCTTGGTAATCCCGACATTGTTCCTTCCTTCCGTCTTCAGCTCCTCGAACTCGAGGGTACAGTGAGGTAAAGGCGCAACCTTAGTGGATTCGGATACGGCATCACCTTGGACCGAAACCTTCTCGGAAAGGATTGGAGACGCGAGTTGGGGGATAGTAGGGGAGCTGCTGGTGGGTCCGGAAGGTTGGTTCGTGAACGGGGCGTGGCGGGTGAGGGTGAATATATTCTTAAGATCGGGATCGGTAGGAGGAACCAGTATTGTACGACTGTAAAGATTATAGTCATACTCAAAACACAGGACTGTTAGAGATATCGTTTCAGGCTTGCTGCGTAAGGACACAGCGAAGGGTACAAAAAGGAAGTTGGGTAATGGGAACGAATGCGGTGGGGAATTGAAGGAAAGGAAAGTGTCCTTAACGCGTGAGTTCGGTCGTGGGCCATGCCGCTTGGCGGCGCTACTGATTATTTGAAAATGCTGAATAAAGAGAGACGTGGGGGAGGAAAGTAGGATGCTGATCGGGGACGCAGGGAATGGGCCCAGCGCCGAGAAAGTTGCAGTACAAACACGGGTTCACCCTAGAGGGCCCGTATCTCTAGTGGGTCTCGGGGGGAGGGGGTGCTGCACCAAGTCGATCTACGGTGGTCTGGTCGTGGTCCAGTAGCGCCATCACCACATGCTACATTCGTCAAATGGATGTACTCGTGTGGTGCAGAAAACTTACATTGAACTCCTCTCTCAGCTCACACATACCTCTCTCCATATTTCTGGCCCTATCCACCTGGTCGGGGCACGTGGAATATGCGTAGTACAATAGCCAACATCTTTGCCATTGGTAAATATATTAGGGTTTGCAGAAGTTGGACTGGTCACTCACCTCCGGATCATCCCTGGGACCGCCATGGACAACTCGTCTCCTGGCACTTCATCAGGATTTTCATTACTGGTGCGTAGGTCGTTCACCATGTCATTGATGAAAGGGAGGCCATGCGTTGAGAGCCGGGTCAATTCTTCCCAGTAGTCGGAGGGACTGTGTTGTGGTACGTCCTGGCGTGCTGCCTGGGGTTCTTCCTGGCGTGTTTCCTGGCGTGCCACCTGAGGGTCTTCCTGGCGTGCTGTCTGGAGTACTTCTTGGGGCGGTGGAGGGTGGATCCGATAATAGTGCGACTGGAGAATGAGCACAATGGCAAGTAGTACGAGGCCAATGGCACCCATAATAACCAGGGCCAGCATCCCTTGTGCAGGGTCCGGGGAACGAGCAAAGATGGGCAGGAGGGTTGGAGTCATGCTGGGCAGAAAGATTGGAGCCATGTCGGGGGGAAAGAGGCGACGCGGTATGCTGCTCTGAGAGGGTCGCCTTCTTATAAACCTTTATGTTCAGCATTTAACCAGCTGGAAATCCGTAAGGAAATAGTACTGTTTTCGCGAATTTAGTAAAATAAAATAAACCCCTTCAAAGTGTAAAATCCTCACCCGCCCTCTCACACCCTCGGCGTGCTCCCATAGTCCATACCTTGGGTGGGTGGGCCCCAGGGCTAATCGGGTGGTATCCCCATTGATCAGGTATTCCGGGTGTCGCAACCGTGAGAGATCTCATTTCCTCCCAATTATTATGACACCCCCCCATTTGGATTGACACCGTCCTCACTCTTGCACCCTCTGTACTGTTTTCACTCCCCATAGCCCGTCAACACCTTCCTTCGTCTCTCAACATTTCGTGACTGTATTTTATGATGAATCGACTCCCTCAACCAGAGGGACCAGAATCTGTGCCAGCACGTGGAAGCCGCGATGGCGGTCAAGACGGAGGAGAGGCAGAGGTTCGAGATGGAGGGGGAGCCAGTCAGAGGTATCTGGAACCACACTTAGACGTCGAGGTTGCTGTGAGAAGTGGACACAGTGGAGAACTTGAGGCTATCCGTCCCTCTCCATCCACCCCTTCGATCTCGCACGGCGGGAAGCCCGACGGTACGTGAACGCGGCCGTTTTGATCGCTGGCTCATCGTCCTTTCTGTCAATGTAGACACCTGTCCTTCCCGACTATGGACCGGACATTGCTCGTCCCGACAAGACCCTTGAACCGAATGCCGCCACGGATGAGAAGAGGTTGAACCGCCCTGTGTCTGAATTGCTTCATGGGTTGAGGGACTCCCCAGGTGCCCCCGGCCCGCTCAAATCCGTCGCGGGATATCTCTGCTTCATTCTCGACGATTGCGAGGCACAGCCTCCTTCCCGCACATCCAATTCTCGGTGCTTATGGTCGTCCTAGCAAACGGAGGTGGATGGACATGCCATAGAATCACTGGCGCTCAGGGAAAAAACCCTTTCTCAGTTGCTCTCCTGACCTGTGTTTCTGAGCGGCGTCAATGAGGAGAGGACAAATAAGCTAGAACGGTGGGTTCGCACGCTTCGAGCTCGAGGGCCGGATCTGATGCTCGTGACCTTCTCTTTCGCTCTGGCTACCCTTAGAACGAACATGTAGCCCACCCTGTAGGGAATCCGAGCGTTGTTCCCGAGTGAGATCGTCAAGTTGCGCTCGCTTGCTATACACGAGTAGACTTCGATCTGGAACTGCGCGAAGTGAATGGTGGCGTCGTTTGTGGGTTCCAAAATCTCCTACAGCGTTGTCCGAACGCTAATGCACCAGCCGCCCGGAGCGTTACCCCCGGCTGAACGGATAACGTGGTCACCAACACCCCCGACAGCCAGCTTGAAACGGATCGCAAAGCCGTGCAGATTTCGTTCGATTCGGTGTAGGCAAAGAGATAGATCTCACTAAGGCTCAGTAACAATCGGCAGACAAAGCATTCCTTCAGGATACTTTAGGCGAGAAACCGGGCAAGTTCTGGTGATCAGACGTGTCCTCGAAATCGATAGACGCCCGTACGATCGTAAATTCAATCGCATGCCTGTATTGGGGTGCGGATTTGTCCTCACAGCCCACCGGCCTCAGCGTTCTCTCGTGGCGCGTCGACTTCGAACCTATGGATATCGAAGCCCAGCAACAGGAACGTCGAGACAATATCCTTTCTTCGCTGAATGCCGCCATTGAGGCCTTGAATGTCGCGGGAGGGATCTCGGACATCATACCAGCCAAGGCCGTATTTGGCACCGTCAGCGTCGTCCTCACGATGATCAGAGTCAGCTTTCCTCTGGTTACGTTGACCGATTGCAAGCTGAAACGCGCCCAGGATTCGATGATCAACCAGGCCGATTACGTCGACCTTGGGTTGGCCTGCGCTGATGTCTGCATTGCCTTGGACAGAGGATTGAAGGGGAAGAGGTTGGGCGACCTCGACAACTCTGTGTTGGAGGCAATCGAGCAGCTGAGGACGTGAGTCACGCCGGTTGTGCACGCTTTGGATACCTTATTGACGATGATTTCGGGCTGACCTCAGGACCGTCGCGGAGATCCAACGGAATGTCATCAAACAGGGTAAACGGAACATGGTCACTCGAATTTTCCACGCAAAGAATGATAAGGAGACAATCGCCACCTGGAGGGTGGACCTCAACAGAATCCTTCTCGTGTTCAACGTGCGTTCCATCGCCCGTCACGCGGCTATTGCTAACCATTTATCCTCAGACTGAGCTCGCAATAAACACACACGTGACCGTCGTGAACACCCACACCCTTGTTTCCGATGTTCATCACGATGTTGCAAACACACACACCATCGTTGCGAATACCCATTCGATTGTTTCTGATATGCGCCGGGATATGCTGAAACGCGAGGAAGGAACCGACGACCAAAGTCGGACGGTAAGTGTTTCTCGTGTTTCTCACCTCGCCGAATACACATTTAATATCGCCGCCTAGGCTCGAAACAGGTTAGCAATCTAGATTACCGATGGGCCAGTGTCTTACACTTGAATCTAGCATATCTGGAGAATCCCCGCCCCCGCCACCGAGAGCCTTCTTTGGACGTGACGGGTTGATCGAGAAGATTGTCGACCTCGCAGAGAATTTGACCCCAATCGCTCTCATTGGTGCCGGCGGGATCGGGAAGACGTCCATCGCTCTGACCGTCCTTCACGACACCCGGATCAAGCAACGGTTTGGCGACAACCGTTGGTTCGTCCGTTGCGACGAATTCCCCCCCTTGTCCGCCCATTTCCTCCGTCGGCTCTCCAAGGTCATTGGCACAGGGATCAAAAACCCTGAGGATCTGACAACCCTACGGCCATTCTTATCCTCAAGGGAAATGCTCATTATTCTTGATAACGCCGAATCCGTTCTCGATCCACAAGGAACAGGCACTCAAGAGATCTATCCCGTGGTGGAGGAATTGAGTCAGTTCGGCAACATCTGCCTCTGCATCACTTCTCGCATCTCAACCATTCCTCCCCACTGCGAAGTTCTGGACATCCCGACGTTGTCTATCGAGGCTGGACACGACGCGTTCTATCGGATCTACAAGTATGGCGAACAGTCCGATTCGGTGGTCAACAACATCCTGGAGCAACTCGACTTCCATCCCCTCTCCATTACTCTACTCGCTACCGTCGCTCAGTACAACAAGTGGGACACCGGTCGACTGGCCAGGGAATGGGAAAGACGGCGAACGGGGATGCTTCACACACAGCACAACAAGAGCCTCGCCGCGACGATCGAACTCTCGCTCGCTTCCCCAACCTTCCAGGAACTTGGCCCCGACGCGCGAGGGCTTCTCGAAGTCATCGCGTTCCTGCCACAAGGTGTCAAGGAAGACAACTTCGAGTGGTTGTTCCCGACCATCTCCGACGGAATCAACATCCTCGACACGTTCTGCGTTCTTTCCCTGACGTGTCGAAGCGACGGTTACATCACGATGCTGGCACCACTCCGAGATCACCTTCGTCCCAAGGATCCACTGTCATCTCCGCTTCTCTGCATGGCCAAGAGGAGTTACTTCACTCGGTTGTCGGTCGATCTTCATCCCACGAAGCCTGGGTTCAGAGAAACGCGATGGATCGTGTCGGAGGATGCAAATGTCGAGCATCTGCTCGATGTCTTCACAACAATCGACGAGAACTCAGATGACGTCTGGGATGCCTGTGTCAGTTTCATGAGGCATCTCTCTTGGCACAAAGGTCGGCTCATCGTGCTGAAACCTAAGATCGAAGGGCTCCCAGATGGTCATCGCTACAAGCCCGGGTGCTTGTTCGAGCTCTCACGGTTGTTTCACTCAGTCGGAAACCACGCAGAGCGCAAGCGACTCCTTTCCCATGCCTTAAATCTCTGGAGAGAGCGAGGGGATCATCGTCAGATTGTCCGAACGTTGGGTTACCTGTCTGATGCGAATCGGCAGATCGGCCTCCGCGAAGAAGGGATACGACAGGCAGAAGAAGCATTAGAAATTTGTAAACGGCTTGGTGACACGGTGGGGCAAGCAGGGTCTTTGAATGACCTCGCTTGGGTGTTGCACGATGACAAGCAGCTCGACGCCGCGGAGGAAGCCGCATCCCGCGCTATCAGCCTTCTCCCAGAGGAAGGTGAACAACACCTGGCCTGCAGATGTCATCACATTCTCGGCGATATATATCGCTCCAAGGGCGATAGAGAGAGGGCAATTAACCACTTCGAGGTTGCTCTCGGAATCGCGTCCTCCTTCAACTGGGACGATCAGCTGTTTTGGATTCAATTTTCCTTGGCGAGGCTCTCTTTCGAACAAGGCAGGTTTGACGACGCTCACGCTCGTATCGAAGATGCCAAGCTGCGCGCGGTCGACGACACATACTCTCTGGGTCGTGCGATGGGTTTGCAGGCTTTCTTTTGGTATGGTCAACGTAGATTTGAAGAGGCGAGATCCGAGGCACTACGCGCTGCCGATATATTCGAGAAGCTTGGGTCTACGAAATGGACAGGGATCTGCAGAAAGCTTCTCCAGAATATCGAAGAAGATATAAAAAACCTGGTTACCTCTTAATTGGATGACGGTGGTGAGCTCCCCGAAACGATGACGCATTTACACCCATTAACTCTTCGTGTTCAGATCGGGTTACTGAATCAGAGCGATGGCCTTGCCTCGTTCTCTCCAGGTCTACCATTCCGCAAACCACCGAGGTCTTGTTCCATTACACCTCCCATAGTTTTCTTCAATGTCGATACTAAATATCTGTTCTCCTATCGCCAATTGCTGATTTTCACCCTGTATTACATACCGCCTGCCTCCCACGTTATTTTTATGTATGCACACCCTGTAGGTCGTTTGTGGCGTGCAGTCCACGGTTTGTTGCTCGTCTTGACCGCCCCCGACAAACAAAGCAAACTCCGATCGAGAAACGCCAATGACCCGTCAAATCGAAAAAAGAAGTTCATCGCTAGGATGAAATATCCAGGTATCGAAATTGTCGGTCGCGGGGTGTGCAGGCACAAAACACAACCACGGGAAGAAACACTGGCGGCCGCGAACAAGATCCACTGCTCGAGCAAAGCCTCACGTCCTTCCTTGGTGCCATTCGAGTGCCAGGAACAGGTATCAATGGCGCGGGCCCGTCCAGGAGAAGGGGAATTTCGGTGAAACTGAGCAAGCGTGGACGGTTTCTGTCGCGTTCCGGGGGAGTATGCGACTCTCCGCAATATCTATCCTCTCACGAAATAATGAGACCACTCAGGTACTTGTACGCGGGGGCTCTGGGATATTTATCTACACCATCACTATCCTGGAGCCACTGCCGGTCGGAAGTCACTTGGTTTTGAAGATCGCACACCTGATGCAAGGGAGCGCAATGGGACGCGTTGATCAGATGCTGCGAGTACCGGCGATCGTGAATTCAATTGTGGACCCGTTCGCACGAGACACGCCCTTATCAGGGTCCGAGTTTGCCCTCACAGCCCACCGGCGTCAGTTTTTTCTTGCGTTACGTTGACTCTGAACTCATGAATGTCAAGGCTCAACAGCAGAAACGCCGAGACAACATCATCTCCTCACTAAATGCCGCCATCGATGCCTTGAATGTCGCGGGAGGGGTTTCGGACATCATACCAGCAAAGGCGGTATTTGGCACCGTCAGCATTATCCTCACGATGATCAGAGTCAGTTTTCCTCTGGTTTATGTTGACTGATTGCAAGCTGAAACGCGCCCAGGATTCGATGATCAACCAGGCCGAGTATGTTGAACTCGGGTTGGCCTGCGCTGACGTCTGCATTGCTCTGGACAGAGGATTGAAGGGGAAGAGGTTGGGAGATCTCAACAATTCTGTGTTGGAGGCAATCGAGCAGCTGAAGACGTGAGTCACGCCGGTGGTACGCGGTTTGGATACCTTATTGACGGTAGTTTCGGGCTGACCACAGGACCGTCGCGGAGATCCAACGGAATGTCATCGGGCAGGGCAAACGGGGCGCGGTCTCTCGAATTTTCCACGCAAAGAATGATAAGGAGGCGATTATCACCTTGAGGGCGGACCTCAACAGGATTCTTCTCGTGTTCAACGTGCGTTCCATCACTCTTTGTACGGTGGCTATTGTTAATAACGTCAAATCCTCACCCCAGACTGAGCTTGCAATACATACACACGTGACTGTTGTGAATACCCACACCCTAGTTTCCGATGTTCATCACGATGTTGCAAACACGCGTACCATCGCCGCGAATACCCACACAATTGTCTCTGAGATTCACCGGAGCGTGGTGAAACGCGAGGAAGGGATTGACGACAAAGATCGGACGGTAAGTGATACTCGCTCTCTTCACATCACCAAATAAATACTTACCACCTCCCAGGTTCAAAACAGGTCAGCGATGTAGACTACCGATGGATCGATGTCTTATATTTCAATCCAGCATATCCGGAGAAACCCCACCCCCGCCACCGAGAGCCTTCTTCGGACGCGACGAGTTGATCGAGAAGATTGCCGGCCTCGCAGAGAATTTGACCCCAATCGCTCTCATTGGTGCCGGCGGGATCGGGAAGACGTCCGTCGCTCTGACCGTCCTTCACGACACCCGGATCAAGCAGCGGTTTGGCGACAATCGTTGGTTCATCCGCTGTAACGAATTCCCCCCCTTGCCCGCTCATTTTCTCCGTCGACTCTCCAAGGTCATTGGTGCGGGTATCGAAAACCCCGAGGATCTGACCCCTCTACGACCATTTTTTTCCTCAAAGGAGACGTTCATAATCCTCGATAATGCCGAATCCATTCTTGATCCGCAAGGAGCGGGCAGTCAGGAGATTCATGCCATGGTAGAGGAATTGAGTCAGTTCGGCAACATCTGCCTTTGCCTGACCTCCCGCATCTCCACCATCCCTCCCCACTGCGAACTTCTGGACGTCCCAACGTTGTCGATTGAGGCTGGACGCGACGCGTTCTATCGGATCTACAAGCATAGTGAGCGTTCCGATTTGATCAATGACATCTTGGAGCAGCTCGACTTTCATCCGCTCTCCATCACCGTACTCGCTACTGTGGCCCAGTACAACAGGTGGGACGCCAACCGACTGGCCAGGGAATGGGAGAGACGGCGAACGGGGATGCTTCACACACAGCATAGCAAGAGCCTCGCCGCGACGATCGAACTCTCGCTCGCTTCCCCGACGTTTCAAGACCTTGGCCCTGACGCGTTAGGGCTTCTCGGAGTCATCGCGTTCTTGCCACAAGGTGTCAAGGAGGACAACTTCGAGTGGCTGTTCCCGACCATCTCCGACGGGATCAACATTCTCGACACATTCTGCGTTCTTTCCCTGACGTACCGAAGCGACGGTTACATCACGATGCTAGCACCACTCCGAGATCATCTTCGTCTCAAAGATCCACTGTTGTCCCCACTCCTCTGCGTGGCCAAGGAGCGCTACTTCACCCGGTTGCTGGTCAATATTCACCCCAGCAGGCCCGGCTTCGAAGAGGCACGATGGATCACGTCGGAGGATGCAAATGTCGAGCACCTGCTCGATGTCTTCACAACAATCGACGCGAACTCTGACGATGTCTGGGATGCGTGCGCCAGTTTCATGCGGCACCTTCATTGGCACAAAGGGCGGCTCATTGTGTTGAGGTCCAAGATCGAAGGGCTCCCAGACGATCATCACTCCAAGCCCGAGTGCTTGCTCGAACTCTCACGGTTGTTTCACTCGGTTGGGAACCACATGGAGCGCAAACAACTCCTTGCCCGTGCCTTGAATCTCCAGAGAGAACGAGGGGATGACCGTCTGGTCGCTCGAACATTGGGACGCCTATCTGATACGAATCGGCAGATTGGCCTCCATGAAGAAGGGGTGCAACAGGCGAAGGAAGCATTAGGAATTTACGAAGGGCTTGGTGACACGGTAGGACAAGCAGAGTGTTTGAAAGACATCGCTTGGGCATTATGTGCTGGCGGGCAGCTTGACGCCGCGGAGGAAGCCGCATCCCATGCGATCAGTCTTCTCCCAGAGAAAGGCGAAGAATTTCTGGCCTGCCAATGTCATCGGATTCTCGGCGATATACATGGTTCTAGGGGCAACGGAGAGAAGGCTATTAACCATTTCGAGGTGGCCCTCAGAATCGCGTCCTCCTTCAATTGGCGCGGTCAGCTGTTTTGGACCTATTTCCGCTCGGCGAAGCTGTCCCTCGAACAAGACAGGTTCGACGACGTTCAAGCTCACGTCGAACATGCCAAGTCACACGCGGTTGATGATGCGTACCAGCTCGGTCTGGCGATGGGCTTGCAGGCTCTCTCTTTGTATCGGCAACGCAGGCTCGAAGAGGCGGAATTCGAGGTACTGCGTGCTATCGAGATGTTTGAGAAGCTTGGGACTACAGAAATGCTGGAGGACTGTAGGAGGCTCCTCCGGGATATCGAAGAAGCCACCAACAGCCTGGTTACCTCTGAATCGGATGACGATGGTGAGCTCCTTGAAACGATATGATGGACATGTTAAAGTCGTTAACTCTTCGCATTCAGAGTGGGCTACCGATTCAGAATGACGGCCCTACCTCGGTTTCTCCGCATCTATCCTTCCGCAAGCCACCAACCTGGCATTGTCCCATTATCCCGCCTCCTATTGTGCTCCACAATATTGTCACTGGCCCCCCCTCCACTTCGTCCTCTTCGAGAGCGTTCTCTCTCATCCCTCTCCACCACTCACACACATCATTTCATGCTCATTCTCTTACAACCTGCCGTCGACCTATTATGCACCTCCCTGCCTCCAATGTTACGTTTATGTCACCGTAGACCATAGACCATTTGTGGCGTGTAATCCAAGGTTTGGTTTCTTGCTCGTCTCGGCTGTCCCCAACAGACAAGGTAAACCCTGATCGAGAAACGCCAGCGCCCACCAAACTGAACGAAAAGTTCACCGTTAGGATGGAATATCCAGGGATCGAGATCATTGCCCGCGGGGTGTGCAAGGACAAGAAATACAACCATGGGAAGAAAGATCGGCGCTGGCCCACCGCTGGAAAACTTTAAGCCACCCCTACCACTCCCTGAAACGCAGAAATCAGCCATCCAACGCGGCTACATACAAGACCCGCCCACCGAGCAAAATCTCACGTGCTCTCTTGGTGTCGCTCGGGTGCAAATACGCATAAAAGGTGCAGACCGGTCCCGAAGAAGGGGGGTTGCGGAGAAACCCCACAAGTTGACCAGAAGTGGCAGTGCAACTAGACAGCCGTCAATAAAGCCCAAGCTGTGCAATAGGCGGATTCTCTAGCAAGGTAGGGAGTATGGTTGAGGCTACCGGTATTGGTGCCAGTCATCCGAAACGACTGAGTAATCGTGGAAAAGATATCAGAGGGAAAAACAGCTTCAGAGCCTTCGTAGAACGGAGCTCGAGCTTGGCCTCCAACCGGTGTACGGATACCATTGAATCGAAGTGAGCGTGGGCGAGAGGTAGGCGGAGGAGCTGGGAGTGGGGATCGGGAAAGGCAATTGTTCCAAGGAAGATTCTCACGACACATAGCTTGCGCATGACGCGATCGAGTCTTGCAAGGTACCCAGTTGGCGTTGAGGCGCGGGCGGAAACCGGTGCTTCAAGCTTCAAGCTTCAAGCTTCAAGCTTCAAAGACCATGCGGGGAGGCTGGACGAAGGCGACCATCGATGGAACTTAGATGCCGCGCCATCCGGACGGCGAGGTTTATGGCCCTCTTGGTAAACCCCACCGCACCGCCCACGGAAGCCGCAAAGGTACCCGGGTGTGGTCTGGATCTGAACTTCCTGTTGAGGACATTCTATAAAGAAGGTGACCGGGATTATGTATAGGTGCCGCGGCGGCCTGTGCTTTGCTGTGGTGCCTGCCTCCCAATGATTCGATGATCTGCCCAAATTTTGGGACGTTGCTGCGGATTCAGAATACCAAACCTGCCTGCCTCCCTGATTGTCGCTGATCCCATCTACAGCGCCAGTAGGATCCCGCAGCAGGTGACCTTGTCTCACGGCCGCAGCATGCTCGGGCCGTCTGTCAATAGTAGGTTCGCAGTGTAGTCCCATCGGCTTTTCACACACAAGTCACCCGGACGGTGAGTATGTATAAAAGAATGCCCTATGGAGCCAAACCGTCCCCCTACACGCCCTCCCACGCACACACCGCGCGGTACCACTACCAACCCACTCCTACCAGATCTCCACCCAATGGCCCTTATCTCCAACAACCACCTCACGAGGGAGCTGACCCTCTCCTCTCGATGCGTCTTCAACACCCAGTTCATCGATTCGGACACCAAGGAGGTTATATACAGCACCCACACACCCAAGGTCTGGTTCACCCGACAATGCGTTACCACCCTCACCCGCCACACCCCATCCACGGACCAACCTTCCGGATCCACCAGCAGCTCCCCTACTATCCCCCAACTCGCTTCCCCGATCCTTTCCGAGAAGGTTTCGGTTCAAGATGACGCCGTATCCGAATCCACCAAGGTTGCGCCCTCACCTCGTGGTACTCTCGAGGTCGAGGAGCTGAAGAAGGAGGGAGAGAGCGATACCGAGATTACCAAGATCCATTGGAAGTTCTTCCAGGATACGCTCTTTGAGCACGACTTCCAGACGAAGAACGTCAACGATATCATGGAGCCGTCCGGCCGCCGGCCCTTGCGATTGTAGGTCCCCCCCTCGGCAGTGCCCTCAGTACCGAAGCTAACCCCAGCAAACAGTGACAGGACGCTAAATGTGAACGGAGCCAGCTACAAATGGGACCTCGGTCTTGTCGGATTCGAATCCCCTACAGTAAGTACCCTCATCACGGTATCTGATCAGATCTCGTTGCTCATACATGACCAACTAGCTCAAGCTCAACGACAGCACTGAGACGGTCATCGCCAGATTCCATCGATCGTGCCCCTTCACCTCGAACAAGGCTACCCTTGAACTCCGCCAGGGTTCCGAGGACATCCTCGACATGATCGTCATGACTCTCGTGTGGGTCGAATGGAGGCAGAAGTTGAGGATGCACACTATGATTCCCAGTGCCGTTCTCTTCCTCTGATGATCCTGTTGCTTTTTGATACACAGTTTATTGTTCGTGTATAATCTTCTTATTTGTACGCAGTGCATCCCTTCATGCTACCTTAATTCTACCACCTACATAAACAATCGTGCGAACGGGACCACTGCTCCCCAGGAGCCGCTCCCAATCTTTGACCGTTAGATAACCAATTCGCCAGTCCAACTTCTATCGATAATTTGGTAATTGGCCTGTTGGTTGGTATACGGCGACAGATCCGACCCGCTGACTGCCGTTATTCACTTGATGTATTTGTAGACGGTCTGGAGGAATTCCCTAGGGCTTCATCACAATATGAGTTAGAACTCACACACGTTAAAGGGTGGCACGTACGCTTCGGAATGCACCCAGTGTCCGGTATCCAACTCCTCCAATACGACCTCCGGGAACATATCTTGCATTATAGGGAAGTTGTGTTTATGGATATACCTGTTCCGTCCGCGGGTCGGTCCAGCGGAAGACACAGGATGTGAGCGGTAAACTCACTTGCTCCTTTTCCCCTTAATCGCTATGGTCTGGCCGTTTTTCCAAGTACGTCCACCAGGGCCATGTGGGAAATCCGCCAGCTCTCCCAGTGAATTCGCGAGGATCCGTAAAGGGACCTTGAACCTCGCAGGCTCGTTCGGTGCCGTCAGCAAATTCGTCAATAAGAATCCACGAATCATCGGATCCTGTGTTAGATGTTTCATACCGAGCACTGTGTTTAGAGCTAGCCACCTTACCTTTTCGTACTCCGTCAAGATAGTTTGTGCATCCTGTCGAGTGCTGACTTGAGCGTCTTCGATCTCTTGCATTCCTTTGAAGTACCCGGCGAATTCATCAGATAGAGACGAGGCGCGGGAGGGTGCGATGTCCACAACTATTAGGCTGGAAAGCGCATTTGGAGGTAGTTCTGGGCTCAGCGCTGTAGCCATCGCCACTTTACCTCCCCTATTTGCACGTCAGCATACTCGGATGGTGCATTGAGTCGAAGAACAGACCAACATTGAATGACCAATTAACGAGACCTCGGATAAGGAATGTTTACGAAAGAAATGCACGACGTCATTCGCCATAACGGAGTAGTTCATCGGCTCAACGTGTGGTGAGGAGCCGTGGTTTCGTAAATCCTGCAAGAAAGCATGCTCATCACCCCCATCCAACGTCACTCTGTGAATGGGAAGCATACAAGGGCATAAATTGGTCGCTGGAGTTTCCGAGACATCTCCTTCGACAACGACAGCCAATTCCGCCTTGAACCTCTGGAGATCACACCATGTGTGAGCTACGCGAAGCGGCCAGACAAAGCTACAATTCCTCACTTACAGTAGACCATGGAGAATGACAACTGGCCCCTTCTCACTACCACTCGGTGAGAAATCCTTGGGTGTCAAGAGGTCGTATTCCAAGTCTACGGCGGGTGAGTGTGCCTTCGAATAGCAACCTTCAAAACAAAACACCCGTTGAGTCAGCGAGACACATCCTACATGTAGATTGGACGGAACCTGGACTTGCGATTGAACCTTGATGCAGCGGTTCCGTTCACAAGGAGTGTCCGTCTCGCGAGACACGGTGAGACGCGTAGGAACATGAGACTAAAGAAGTGGAAGGGATTAGGAAGTGAGAGGATGAATGCCGCAAAGGGACGGAACGGAGTTGTCCGGAGGAGGGTTCGACGGATCCCGATCAGAGACCCGGCGACCCATCTCCGGAAAGGTCACAACTTTCGAGAATCCATCAACACCGTTCCCCATACTTTTGTGTCCGAGCCAGCGCATATCCGACCCCCTTATTAGCTTACGCCGTTGGAAACGACTGAGAATGCGCTCGCGACTACGCTTACACTTCGACGTGCCAAGAACAGACCGTTGTGTTCTCCCCTCCTGCGACCCCCTGGCCGATGGGGCTATAACCCGCATTCTGTCGATTTATATCTGAGAATACTGTCGTTGCTTGTGGCTAATCTTCAAGCTTCAATGTTTGTCGTCATATCCAGGACCGTGCGCAACCCAACAGGACAAAACTCCGGCATAATAACTACGACTTTGTGTGCGCTGGACTTGGGCTGGGAGATGCAATGTTTGTGGGGCAAAAGCAAGCCCGAGGAGCCCTCCATTCCAACTCGTAATTATTGGTCGTCAATAACAAAGGACTGGCAAACGAGATGGAAATCTGTTCTACTCGGTAGGGAAGACTAGGCATGCACCATCATCCCCAGCACTGACCGCGAAGCTGCCGTCGTGCCCAACAGCGGCACCAAGCACGGGTCCGTGGTGGCCCCTATGTTCTTTGATCAGTGCACCAGTGCGAGTGTCCCATGTTCTAAGGGCGTTGTCGGCAGATCCTGAGACAACCAAATGTGACTTGGGTGCTGGGAGTGGGACCAAGCACGTAACGGGCTCCTATTGAACCATTTTGTCAGACATCCATTGAGTGGTGGGGAGGATGAGAATAAAACTCACCCCATGTTCTAATGCGTTCCTGATTTTTAGCGTGTTCAGGTCCCACACACAGGCCCTTCCGTCCGTCGAGCCGGTCACAACTACCTCAGCCATTCCAGCGAATCCGACAAAAGCGATAGCCTCCACACTCTCGCCCTCCTTGTGAGCAGCCAAAGCACCGACAATATCTCCCTTGTTGAGGTTAACGACTCGGATGCCTCCCGATGCACCACCAATCACGGCGACCGTAGATGTTGTGTTCACAGCCAACGAAGTGATACCATCGAGATCGAACCGTCCATCCTCCGGCGTGAGTTTCCAGAGCGGCGTTGGCGAACGTGGGTCCCAGAGGATGAGAGTACCGTCAGCGTCTGCGGTCAAAATTCGTTTGCCTATAATGTTGGAAATGAGAACGAGATGGAAGGATGACGGAGGGGACTGAACCAGGTACCATCTGGGGTGAATTCACCGCATACAACGGGCGACGCATGACTGGCAAATACTTGCATAGTATTTCCGGAAGGTACTGAGGAGATGGTGAGGACTGTTAGGCGGATTCTAAGGAATGAACGCATACAATTCCATAGCCACACAGTAGTGTCGTTAGACCCAGCAAGTAGCACATTTCCCTTTGGATGCCATTTCATCCACTACAAAGGTAGGAGGTCAGCTCAGAATCGTCGGCATAAAAGAACGAAAACCGACCGTGACTTCATCAGGTCCCTGCAACTCGGTCAAGAAAGTCCACTCCTTAAAGCCCTCCTTCCCGACTCTCCTCCACACCCGGACTTTCCCATCCATACCGCCAGTTGCAACCATCTCGCCGTCATGGTTGAATCCAACGTTGGTCACGCTATCAGTGTGGCCGGTCAGCTTCACCAGTTCCTCTCCGGTCGCGTAGTCCCAGATATAACCCAGGTCGTCTTCGCCACCAGATACCGCTATTTGGGCGGAAGGGTGAACGGCAACTGTAAACACGGAATTCGTGTGATTCGTGAAGCGTTGGACCGAGGTGTCCTCGTAGATGATATCCGCCCCAGAGGGTCCAGCACCATCCTCGTCGTCCTCGTCGTCCTCGTCCATGGCGTACTCTACGCCGTCGTCTTCTGCCATTTCAACAAGCACGTCATCGGGGCCGATGAACTCATCCTGAGCATTCTCCTCGTCTACGATTTCCGGGTGGTTGGAGGCCATCGTTGATGTTTTTGAGTGGCGGGTCTAAGGATATCAGTGTGCAGGGCAATGCCTAGGCACCCGTCAAATTATATACGTTTTTTTCTCTCGAGTGGGAACCGAGGCGGTCCCGTTGGATGAGTCTGAGGGATTGGTAAGATTGCTGATTAAAATTCGCAAACTGTAAGCGATCTAATCTCAGCCTGTGCTTACCCGCCACGTGGATTACAGCGGAGCCCACGCGTGTTAAAAGCCGAAAAAGTCAGCCACCGTCCGGTCACAACACCGACCGTAACCTTCCCCCACCAACTATGAAGGTCACCTCATTCTTCTTCACCCTTGGTCTCGGCGCGCTGGCCTTCGCCCACTCAGGACACACAACTCCTACGAACGTCAAAGATTTGTCCGCTCAGTCCGACTGGGACAGCACCATTGGGAAGGGTGTACCAGCACTCGTCGAGTTGTACGTGCAATGCGAACGTATCTTCTGAAGTTTAGGCTCATCCGATTTTAGTTTTGCCCCCTGGTGGTACGTTTTGTAGCAACCCCGTGGAGGCTCAATGTAATGACGTGCATATATAGTGGCCACTGCAAAAACCTCGCACCCAAGTACGAACAACTCGCAGACGCATTTGCACATGCAAAAGACAAGGTCGTTATTGCCAAGGTCGATGCTGACGGCGAGGGCAAACCGTTGGGTCAAAAGTATGAGGTGAAGGGCTTCCCCAGTAAGTGGACCATGCATGTGGGCATAGCTATTTCTGACGTGTCCATTCGTCACCTTAGCCCTCAAATGGTTTGATGGGAGTGGTAACGTCGCCCAAGATTACGAAGGTGGTCGCGAATTGGAAGATTTTGTCAAATTGTATGTCAGCTCCAGATACCCCACTCCCTGGCGCGGACTAACCACCCCACAGCATCACTGACAATACCGGCGCCAAGTCCAACATCAAACCACCTCCCCCATCTGAGGTCACGTCTCTCAGCGTTGACAATTTCAACTCCATCGCATTGGACAACACCAAGGACGTTCTCGTTACTTTCACCGCTCCCTGGTGTGGACACTGCAAGTCTCTCAAACCCGTCTACGAGAACGTCGCGAGGTACTTTAAGAACGAGAAGAACTGCATTGTCGCCAATATGGATGCCGACGCGCATCATAACAAGCCCGTCGCTCAGATGTACGGTGTCACTTCCTACCCCACCATCAAGTTCTTCGGAAGGGGCAAGGAAAACAAGGAGAACCCTCCCGCATACAATGGTGGCCGAAGCGAGCAAGCGTTCATCGATTTCTTGAACGAGAAGTGTGGTACTCAACGCGCCATTGGAGGTGGTCTCAACGACTTGGCTGGCCGCATTCCATCTTTGGATGAACTCGCACAGAAGTTCATCGACGCCACCACCGATGCTCGTTCCACAATTCTTGCTGAAGCCACTATCCTCGGTGAGGAGGCCAAGGGATACATCCGTATCATGGAGAAGGTAGCAGAGAAGTCGAACGATTATATCACCAAGGAGCTGAAACGGTACGCCCCTTTACTCTTTACCCTTCAGAACCCAGCTTACACTCGAGCTTGACGCTCTACTGCGATAGACTGGGATCTATTCTCGCGAAGGGTACTTTAGGACCCCAGAAACTCGACGAGATCAAGATCAAGTTCAACGTTCTCTCTGCTTTCACCAAGAAGGAAGAGGAGGCTCCGGAAAAGCTTTCTCGAGCCGGGGATGAGCTTTAATCGCTCCTGTTTCTACTACTCATCTCCCATTTCGTATGCGACACCACCTACATACATACGTGTGACTTCTTTACGACAAAATGTATCGATATCATTCACGGACCCCTTGCGCCTGATTCGAGCGGCTCGACGATATCTTAGTGTTCGGACCATGCAGACGATTCATGAATGAGGTGCCTTACGACGTTGGGCCTAATCGTATCATCGTTCACTCTCCGATGGACGTTCCGAGTGTCCCTGAATCTGAGCTTTTTGAAAATGGATCTGATTTACGGTCGTGTGCTTGTCGTGCTTTCCCCCGCCAATCTTCTCTATTCCTGGTTTTTCAGGCAGAAAGAGCAAGTTTCCAGTTTTCCTGATGTTCCAGCTCAAGCTTACTGCACATGAAGCTCACGCGGGGGTACAGATTTCCGATGTTACGAATATGGACCCCCAGCTGGGAAACGCCGCTGCAGAAACACCTTGAAGGCCTGCAAACTTGTAACTTCGAGATCCCCGATCCGCACGCATGGCTTGGTTCGCGTCTTCGTGCCCACATTCGACGGCCTCGCCCCATGGCACAAACACCAGCTCACGAACACTCTTCGTAGGGCTAGTCCACGTTCCTTCCACGCTTCATCTTTGGTTGCTATCCGTTGTACATCCGGCAAACAATAGTTCTGGTATTTGAAGATGGTTATACTGTAGGAGGGTATTGAATCTTCGCAGCTTCAACTTGTCTGGTCGCGACTTTTGCGCGTGAGTACCTGGTAGTTGCTTTCATTTATCAAGGAATTCGCTGTAGCCTGACGAGTACTGTTCTGTTTTCCATGATCGTCGTTGTCACGGGCCGTAATCAACTGGGTCTATTCTTTTCGCTACCGGAGACACAAAGCGACCATATGACCTCTTTCGACAGTGGTCGAGCGTGCTTTGCTGCAAAGTTGTCCCCTTCGTCAGAGGACCGGGCGGGTACGACTGCTTTATCTCATTCCCGTGTGGTGCGCGCGAGGGGCCACGGTGGGGTGGTATTCCTGCCCTGCACATGGAACACGAGCGGCCGCATTGGGACACCCGTGTTAAATGACAACGGTGTCCTTACCTTGAGTCGCCTCCTACCCTTCTTTTCACCCCTCATTCATTCATACTGCCGGTGAATACTGATGGAACATCAGTACCCAGACTTCCATACTCCTTCGGTAACAGCTTCCAGCTTCCAGATCGGCGCAGTATTTCATTAGCGTATCCGATAACGTCTACTCCACTCGCGTTCAACCGTTACATTGGACAACCGTGTTTGCGCATTACTCTGGACCTGCCTAGAATCTTGGGATGCTGGTTGAGAGGTGTATCCGCCTTTTAGCACCCCATCCAGTTAATTCAAACATATACCAGCACGATTACCCGTGCTAATCCCACCTTTCCCCCCGGTTCCCTCCTCTCGACAACATGCATCCGATCCCCACCCGTGTTTTCTTCCTTCTCCTCCTCTCTCGTCATGGCGACCAACTTCACACGGTGCTTGGAGGATTTCAAGAATGGCCCTGAAACAATCGGCGGTGTTGACTCCCTAGGTCATCCGACAAGCCCTGAAGAAGCGGTCGGGCTCACCTACAACGCCTGTACCGCCCAATGTGGTAGTAGTGCCGAGGGTTTCATGTGGGATGAGTTCGGGCAGTTATTTTCCTCGTGGCTTCTTCCCTGGCTGGCTCTCCTCAGCCAGCTTCCCTTTGGTTCTGGGAATTATGCAGATGACTTTGTCTCAGGTTAGCTTCCCTTCTCCCCCGCCATTGATTCCATTGCCCACCTGAATACGTTTCACACACAATCAGTTGTCATGAGCGTGGGGTCCCCTGCTCTGGTTGCCTACTCCCTTGTCCTCACTGCCCTGAACGCTCGATCAGTGTACCGCAGAGCGCAACAGACCGACCACGAAAGCAAGAACGACGTTACAAGGGCGCTTATATCCCTTCAGCAAACCCCTCTCGAGCTCACCAAGAATGACCGTCTTCTCGCTTTCATCCCGATTAACGATCAGTGGAGACGGGAGATCGTCGAGCGCCTCAACCGGAGGTATTCCTGGACCGTTGCCACAGGTACAGCTATCGCTTGGGTCATCGTTGCATTCGTCTTCACCCTCATCGACTCCTTCATCTCCCTTGGTAACTCTGCCGAGGACATACCTGCGGGCCATGCAGTTGGTACCGTCTGGATGTGGTCGCTGTGCGTAGTTATCGGGTGGTTGTGGGTTCCGACCTTCACCAGCGGTGAGCTGAAGTCTGCTATCCGTCATGCGAACCGGAAGGCAGTGAAGAAAGCTACCAAGAAGATTGGACAAATCAAACAAAAGGCGAACAAGGCGTACAGCGCTGCAATGACCAAGATTACTGTCGTCAATAGATTTTCGAGGCGGTTAGCTGTCCTGAGGAGATCCAAGAAAAACGCAGTCGACCCTATTCCTGGGACCGGAGATGGGAACGAGGAGGTTGAGACAGGGTCCACTCAGGTAGTGGAACAAACCGAGCTGAAAACCTACACCAACGCCTCTCTCCAGGAACCCGCCGAAAGTCAACGTGGACACGGTCGTGGCGTCAGAGCGAACCAGAACGCAACCAACAGTACCGCTGGTTCTTCCCGCTCCACTGCTATACCCTCTACCACCGTCCAGTCAATCCATCTTGATATGGATAGGCTCTTCATCACCAAGGATACGTACAGTTCGCTCAACCGGGATGAACTTCGACTCTCGGTGACGTTCAACTATTCCAGGATTATGCGGTATCTCGTCCTCGTGGATGATGTCTTCAGAGCCTTGGACAGGCCGGTCTCTGGGGTGGGTCTTCCGAGAACACTTCTGATCTTGGAAGTTGTCTTACTTATTCTTAATAGAAGGGACCCGTCTCCGAGGTTACTGCTCAACCCACAGAGGGCGTTGTTTTTCCTCCGGGAGCGCTCAGATCGATGCTCAACGCGGCAATTTTCGCCCTTGTTCTCCAATGTGGATTAACCGCCGCGGCCACGGTGATCGTGATTTTCACCCCGACTATCGGTGTGGGGTGCCGTTCTCTGGGATATATCATCTACGGCGGGATAGCTATCCTGATCCTATTCCTCACTATCATCTCAACGATTCTCGTCCGCATCTCGGAAACTCGCGTCGGACCATCCACCACGTCCTCCATTAAGGGTTTTACTGCTCTAATCGCCATCACCTTCCGTAGACTCTGCCTCTTCCTCGCGTTTGCCAACGCAATGGGGATGATCGTGTTATCTTGTCTCCAGTTCTCCAGAACCCTCGACACCTGCTACTGCAACTCGAGCGCCATAGGGAATGGGATAAATTCCTATGTCATTATTGTTTTTAATGGGCGGGCATTGAGGACTTATCGTATTTGGGCTACTGTCCTTGCTGTGGCCTGTATAGGCATCTACGTGGCATTCCTTTGGCTTATAACCGCTTTACCGAGCGAGATTTATAACTTATAAAGTTTACTTTTTTGGGTTCATCCTTACAGTTTTCGGTACCAGTGTTCAGGCTGAAAATCCCCACAGCCACAGTCACAAGTTTTATTTCATCACGTTGGCTATTATGACCTTCAGGTTTTGCACGTCATGCGCCGATACACACATAGGCGGAATTGTTGATTTTTCTTGTACCCGGCACATAATGCGTGATAGGCTAATCGCACATAACCTATACTATCCAGACCTCCCTGGTGTACCGGAATCTTGGTCTTAACCGGTAATGATCCATATCGCCTGTAAACGGGCTGCGACTTCCACAGTCCAGTCCCGATGTACTCATCTTGGCCGCATATCACCGCGCGGGTGGCTGGTGGGTGAAGAGCTGGCTCAGGTGCGGGGGTTCCGAAGGCGCGACGTCGAGGACCGACCAGTCGGCAGGACGTGGTATCGGAGGAGAGGAGACATTCGGATTGGCAAGATGGGATCGAAGCTGAGACGGAAACTCGAGCGCGCCTTCCTTCTATCCGCCTTCTTTACTTGAGGATACACCCATTGCGAACGCGAAGAGACGCAGCGGTCAAATACGCATTTGTACTTGTTTCCCTCATGACATGTCGCCGGACTTGAAGCTGGAACGTTTGAACGTTGGGGCCGAGACCTGAACCTCTCGGCATTGGGTTGGAGGTGTCACTAAATTGTCGCTGCGTTCCCGGGGATTTGATTTCGGTGACCGCCGTCGGACTTTCTTGAAGTTAAACCTCAGCGTCGCTTGGATCATTCCTGTGCGCGGAGAGGAGGATCGGTCTCGACATACCGCCGGGTTCCGTAATTGGGTTGGATGTCTGTTGTGTCCGTAGTGTCTGCGGTTGGGTGAGTGGGGTTGGCGGCATTAATTTGTAACATAGGACATACTGATAGGAAGCAATCGATATGATATGTACAGACCTGTTACGACAGGCGCTTGCACGTAGGCGCGGGCGGGGGCGCTTGGGATGAGATCCAACTGCTCTCGTGAGCGGAGGAAGATACGCAGCCATCCGCGTCTTCGGCAAGAGTTGCTCTCGATCCTGAGGGCAAGTCCTGACGTCGGACAGGAGACCCTGTGTTTTCAAATGGAGAAGCTCATGGACGAGATCCCCTTCGTCAAGTTCTTCATCGCTGACAGGCCCGAACCTCGGACTGGCGCTGGATTTCGTTTGGAGTTACTTCAGTCTCACACGGACGTGCTCAAACTGCACGAAGTCGAGCGGTCCTCAGTAGACAACGATATCAAACTTTTCTTGATGACTCGGTCGGCAGACACCCCCCAAAACTGGAGCAACTGCGATCTCATGAGCAGTCTCGCTTACCTCTTAGGCGGTTAGAACAGCATTCCGCCAGCTTACGGCATAATACTTACGACATAACACTTAAGGATCCGCCACACGCAAACCTCCATAAGGTTTCGCCTCAGGCCCTCCCTTCTGACTCTCTCCCTTATCTGCCTGACCGGTCAGACCCCCTACTACTGAAGGGAGGAACGCACCAAAACCACTCACAAAAATGGACCAATCTCCTCCACATTCTATCACCACTTCCCGATTCTCCGATGTAACGGGATACTGGGAATACGAACGCCCTCACAGTCCACACGGATACGACCGCCAGACGGTCCGATCCCTTCCACGAAATATCCTTATCGTCTCGTACAACGTCAACGCATCTCCCCCTCCTCCCGCTCGACCCATCACCGCTCCGACGTCCCAATCCGGGGCCGCCCCCGCGTCGGGGTTCGAGAGGATGACTTTCCTGCTGGACTACTTGAGGAGGATAATCGACGCGTGCAGGGACGTGAGTGCCGGATCGGATGTCCATGGAGAACCGATCGGAGAGGGGTCGTTGTATCCCACTCCACCACCGGCGAACGTGATCATGCTGCAGGAGGTGACGAGGGAAGCTTTTGAGGCGATCTTGGGAAATCAGTGGGTCAAGGACTATTACCAGATCGTTCCTTCGTCTCCAGACGAGTGGACACCGGAGCCGACCCCAGGATCGTACGGAGGAGAGCCAGGGGGAGGGAGGAAAGCGGAGTATGGGAACGTGATGTTGGCGACGAGGAGTTTACCAGTAATGCGACCAAGAATCATCCACTTTGCGGACACCACAGAACAGCGAACAGCCATCACGTTCGATACCTTCCTCAGCGTCCCGCGTCACCCAGGGGCAAGCCACACCAGCCAAAATCACCGACACGAAAAGCGCACAACCGCCAGATTCAGACTCGCCTGCACCCAACTCGAATCCGGACAACTAGGGGTGTTCAGCCGAAGGCACCAACTCGAAACCATCTCCTTGGAAATCAGAGATAACAGGATCGACGGTGCCGTCCTCGCGGGAGACATGAGTGTGGCTCATTTCGGTGACATGGGGATGCCTCAGCTCGTAGGGCTTTCAGATGTGGAGACGAGGGCAGAGAACGACTCGACGTCGTTCACGTGGGGGTATCACCCTGGGATGAGTGGGAAGCTGCCTTGCAGGAGGGATAAGATCCTGTACTGGCAGAACCGCAGGAGGTTTTGGGTGAATGAGATCAGGACGTTAGGAATCGGGTTGAAGATGAGAAACGGGCAGTACGTTACAGAGCACTACGGTGTCATGACTTCTGTCGAGCCGCTGGAATAAGGGCGACGACCGATTTACCGACCAAAGTTTCTTGGTGATCGCGCTGCGACTTCAAATGCGACGGTCGCGAATACAATTCTCTTCACCAAATGGGTCCGTTCGCACGAGGCCATGTCAGAATAGCCGCTCATATCTAGTAGGCTTCGAGTTCCTCCTCACAGCCTACGCGCCGCACCGCTTCCTCGCAACTACCTCCCACGATGACGACCGAATCCCAACCACCCAAGCAGCGAGAGGGGGCTCTCTCCTCATTGAATGTGGCTATCAACGTCGTGAATGTTGCGAAGGAGGCCTCGACCGTCACACCAGCTACGGCCGCCTTTGGTACCGTCGGCATCCTTCTCACAATGATCCGAGTACGCCTCCTCTTCTGCGATAGGATGTCCTAGGCTCATACGTAGTCAGGACTCTATGGTTAACCAGCTGGATTACGTTGATCTTGGGTTATTCTGCGCCGATATCTGTAGGGCGCTCGACAGAGGAATGGGCGGAAAAAAATTGGACGATCTCAGTCGGTCAGTATGCGATGCGATAAATCAACTGACAACGTGAGTGGAACCTACGTCTCGAACAATCCTTCCACCTACCGTGCTCTCGATTGCAGGACCGTCGCAGAAATACGAGGGAAAATTATAAAACGGAGCGGACGTAACGCAGTCTCTCGATTTTTTCATGCCAAGGATGATAAGGATACGATTGCCACTTGGAAATCAGACCTCAACAGAATCCTCGTTGTCTTCAATGTATGTTCAGTGTACATCCGCTTGATTGTCGCTAATCGTCTCCCACTCCTTCAGACTGAACTAGCCATAAATACCCATACCATAGTCGCAGACATGCACCAGAATGGGTTGAAAATTCGTGAGGATACCGATGGTCAAAATCGGGCGGTGAGTGACACATATATTCTCTAGGGTCACGGAATAAGTACTCACTATCGCCTAGACTCAAAACAGGTCAGAAACCACCTCGATTACTGGGGGATACAGTATCTTACGATTGCATCTAGCAAATCCGGGGAATCTCCACCTCCACCACCGAGGGCCTTCTTTGGACGTGATGGACTGATCGAACAGATCGTCGGTTTCACGGAAAACCTCTCCCCGACCGCTCTGATAGGTCCCGGTGGGATCGGGAAG
>Ga0307517_10003012_pt1 | contig 26626 bp, 23 predicted proteins | sample 23_EM_MG_FD_194515 | JGI IMG/M metagenome (GOLD analysis project Ga0307517, IMG submission 194515) | Populus trichocarpa ectomycorrhiza microbial communities from riparian zone in the Pacific Northwest, United States - 23_EM | ecosystem: Host-associated > Plants > Roots > Unclassified | place... | reverse complement strand
ATCCATCTTCCCCACCCTCGCCTTCCAGCTCGCCCACCTGTATCCGGAGTTCCGAAACGAGCTACTTCCAATCTTGAAGACGAGGCCTGATGTTGGACGGGAGGCCCTCTGTTCACAGATGGAGAAACTTATCGTTGGACCCTTCCAGGCAATGAAAACTCCAACCCTCATTGTCATTGACGCCCTTGATGAGTGTGGAGACGAGGAGCCTGCATCCGCGCTCCTGTCCGTCCTCGCCCGTTATGTGGACGACATCCCACTCGTCAAGTTCCTCATCACCGGCAGGCCCGAACATCGGATCCGCTCAGGGTTCCGTTTGGAATCACTTCGGCCTCACACGGAGGTGTTCAAACTACACGAAGTTGAACCCTCTTTGGTGGACAGTGATATCAAACTGTTTTTGAAGGCCCGGTTCATTGACATTGCCAAAAACCGGAGTGATTGTAGCCTTGCAGAGGATTGGCCCGGCCCACACAATATTGATATTCTCTGCAAGAAAGCAGCCGGGTTTTTCATCTTTGCTTCTACGGTTGTCAAGTGTGTTTCATCCCCTCGTCATCCACCTGATGAGAGGCTTGCTCTCATTGTTTCACCCCCACCAAACACTTCTCATGAACCAAAGTTTGGTGTTGATTTCCTCTATACCCAAGTGCTGGAGGAAGCCTTCCATGATGTGGATTCCTCTGACCATGAGCTCTACTCCCACTTCAAATCTGTGGTGGGGGCAGTGGTTCTCATCTTCCACCCACTCTCCATCAAAACCCTCTCAGACCTCCTCAATAATTGTGGCACCCCAGCCAGAATGTCTAGCTCTCTACGCACCCTCCACTCTCTCCTCCTTATCCCAGACAACACAGATGATCCAGTCCGGATCTTCCATAAATCATTCCCTGACTACCTCACAGATCAGAGACGATGCACCAACCACCAATTCTTCATAGACCCCTTAACTTATCACAATGAGATCTTGCTTTCATGCCTCAATGTGATGAAGGAAGGGTTGAAGAGGAACATCTGCAACCTGGATGACCATGCTGTCCTCAGTGAAATCAAGGATCTTCCCACACAGAGGACTACCTATATTGGGGGTGCTCTGGAATATGCATGCAACTTTTGGACAAAGCACCTTGCAAGGGTTTCCAGTGACAGCCATAATGCTGAGGAAGTGTACAGGGCAATTAATGAGTTCTTTAAGACCAATCTCTTGTTTTGGATTGAGGCCCTGATCCTCATGGGAAACCTTGAAATTGGTGTCTATGCTCTCAATGACATCCAGCAATGGTACAAGTTGGTGAGTTATGCATAGGGTTTTAACTGAAACCTATATTGATGTCTGTTCAGACAGGGATTCCTGACAAGTGGACAAGTGATAGCAAGCAATTCATCCTGGAAAATTTTGACACAATGTGCAACTATCCTTCCCAGATATATAACTCTGCTCTCACACTTTGCCCTTCCTTATCCTGGGTCCATGAGTGCTACACTGTCAAGTTCCCCCCAAAGGTTAAGGTGGTGGTGGGACTGGCTGAATGGGGAGCATGTACTCGAACAGTCTTCTGCAATGATCACTATCCAACAGCCCTTGCATACTGGAATAATACCATTGCTGCTGGTTATCCAGATGATGACATTGCCATCTTCGATGGATTAACAGGCAGCCAGGTCACTGTTCTCTGTGGGCACATTGGTTATGTCAGTTCCCTTGCTTTCTCATCAGATGGGACATTACTTGTATCTGGGAGCCATGATAACACCATCAAGCTCTGGGATGTCCAGACTGGTGGAGTTGTAAAAACTCTCCATGGCCACACTGGCTCAGTCTTTTCTGTTTCCATCTCAGCAGGAAACACCACAATTGTTTCAGGATCTGCAGATGGGACAATCCGATTGTGGAAAATTAGGACAGGGGAGTGTTGTGTTATAAAAGGGCACAATCATCTGGTTGCACCTGTCAGATTCTCCCCCACAAATTCTCAACTTCTCCTGTCTGCATCTGTGGATGGTACTGTAAGGAAGTGGAACACAGATGGTCATCAGATTGGTTCCCCAATTGCTGGCTCCCATGTTGCATTCTCCCCAGATGGTACTCAGTTTGTTACATATAAAGGGACAGTTGTCACCATTTGGAATACTGATTCTGGGGCAAGTGTAGCAGAGTTTCACCCAACTCATGCTGAGCCCAGACATTGCTGTTTTTCCCCTGATGGAAGGTTCATTGCTTATGCTGCTAATCATGCCATCTACCTATGGGACATCACTGGCCCAGACTTTCACCTCATCAAGACTCTTGTTGGACATACAGAGAGGATCACCTCCCTTGTCTTCTCCTCTTCCCTCACCCTCATCTCAGCCTCTGAGGATAAAACAATCAAGTTCTGGAAGATCAGTGCCTCATCAACAAGCCTAGTGGTACCTCCAGCAGACTCCATATCACTCACTTCAGCCCCAATTAAGGCTGTCAGTCTACAGGCAAAGGATGGGTTAGCTTTCTCAGTTGATTCAGCAGGGATATTGAGGACCTGGGACATCTTAACTGGCCTCTGCAAGGAATCCTTTCAAACACAAGCCAAAAACATCAATGTGGGAGACATACAACTGATTGATGGCAGATTGACCATTGTTGGGCACAAAGGAGAATTCTTCTGGGAGCAAGAAATTCAAGTCTGGGATGTGGAGAAAGGTAAACTCCAAACAATGGATGTGGGCACAGTTAAACCTGTAGGTCTCAGGATATCAGGAGATGGATCTAGAGTTTTCTATATGAAGGGTGATAAAATCCTAGCCTTCTCTGTGAAGACAGGGAAAGTGACAGGCTTAGCATCACTAGGGCCAAATCTTCCATACCTCCTTGATCCCCTCTGGATAGATGGTTCAAAAGTCTTAGTTTGTTGTGAGGGGTCATCAACCCTAGGCTGGGACTTTGGGGTTTCAGGTTCAACCCCCATTCAGATATCTCCATTGTCCTTAGACAGACCCTGTCTAGATTTTATTGGTCATACAAGCAATTCAAACACTGGTTTGATTGGGATTGAGGATAGGGTCACTGGAAAGGTGGTTTTCCAGCTGTCTGGTAAAACACCTTCTGCTGTACGGTGGGATGGCCATTACTTGATTGCTGGATATGGGTCAGGAGAGGTGTTGATTCTGGATCTCAGTCATATTCTCCCATAATCAAGGTCTATATTTTATATAGTATCCTGTAACTGTAGTGTTCATGTATGCAAGTTTGCTATGATTGTGATCAATTCTCATCCAATACAGATATTTCCTGCCAGGTTGTGATCCAGGTAATGCATGCAAGACACTGATGGTACCCTCCCAGTGAGTGTAAAACAGGCACAACTCACAGGGCCAGAGTGGCAAGAAAGAGGAATAGGTGGTGGTAAATATGGATAGCATATAGAGCAATCCACACAATCAGGGACAATGTAGAGTAGTGCAAATAGAGGGGAAAGAGGAGACTGCAGGTTGGAACCAAAATAGACTCCCACATCAAAGATGCAGAATACTGCTTGGAACACTGATTCTGGGGCAACTGTAACAGAGTTCCACCTGGCACATGCTGAAGCCTACTACTGCTATTTCTCCTCTGATGGCTGGTTCTTGCTTGCACTGCTGAAGCCTTCACCCCCGACTCCACGGCCGACCAAAGCCTTGCCAAACGCACGGAGCTGGTCTACCCTCTGAACTTGAGGTTAGATTCCAGTAAATACGCACCGAGTATGCCGTCAAGCTCACACGGAACCAATGACATGCCTGACCCCACACAAAGAAGATTCGGCTCAGAGGAGGGACACGTCGAGAGTCGACGGGATTCTACCGTCCGCGATCGTGCTCGCGACGCCACTCAATGACTTCGCGTGGTGGTCTGGTCACGTACTCAAGTCGACGTTTGGTACCTCCAGCCCACTTGAGACGCGTGTAGACGTTCCGGAGCACGCTCAAGATTGAGCCGCGGTATTTCCAAGCCACAGAATTTAGCGAAATCAACCCCAGGTCCGTACATGTCCACATTCATTCGTCCTGGGAGCACGTGAGTTCCAAAGAGCGTACTGATTGAATGAACAGTGATTGCCTTCCAATTTGACGAAGAGATGGCGGGTATCCGTTCCAGCGGGTAACAGACGATCCGGTCGGATCCCATGATCCGATGAACCAGTTTGCTGTGCTACATGTGGGACAATTTAACCACACCAATTGTGCGGCGAGGATTACCATCCGATCGCCTCAAGAATTTTCACGCTTTCGGGTATTTATAGGTCCCTATAACCAGTCTGTCGCATACCAGACATTCTGAAAAGGAGACAAAACTGAGCTTCATGCAATAACAGCACTCCGGGGAAAATAACATCGAACGGGAGAAGTTTAAGTTTATTTCTGAAACTCCTTAAGGATCCGGCGACTTCACCCAACTGCTACTGAATCTGCAACAGCTCAGATGGTTAGCGTGAATAGAGAAAGGGAGTGGTGTATATTCACTGGGACGGCCGGGGTATATTCGGCGGAAGATCAAAACTTGAAGCCGCCTGCCAAACCCATGACGTTGTCGGGGTCGATCCGGGATTTGAGTGCTTGCAAACTTTCCAAATTATCTCCATAGATATCGACGAGAGGTGTTTTGGCGCCCATATAATTCCCGTACAATGCCAGGGGGTCATCAGAGAGTATTCCCTCTGTCTTGGCAACGGCCGAGAGCCGGTTCACAGATTCCTCCGTAGCCGCAACGAACTCGTCGTCATAGAGGGGGTTGTCCCAACAGAAGTATACGAGGAGCGGATTTGGAGCCTTGCCTGGTTTACGAGCGGATGGGGTTGGAAAGGCTGATGGCGAGTTTGCGTGGGAGAGGTAGCTTTGCAGGAAGGGTTCAACGCTGTACCCAAAGAAGAGTCCACCCTTGGGCATCAAGTTGTCCGCCCAGTACTGTGAGATGGAGAGGATTTGAGCCTTATTCAAAGATAAGAGAACATTCCACAGACCGTCATCTCGTCTTCGACCACTTTCAGGAGGGTCTCACTGAAGTGGCTAACACCCAGCATTTGGAAGGAACCACTATGGAAGAGGATCAGAAAAGAAGCCAAGTAACGGGTCCTGAAACGACTTTACCGAAGATCTGCGGTAGAATTGGCGGAAGAAGTCAGGATCATGTCAACGTATGAACGAGTCTTCAGGTCGCTCGAATTGGATGGAATATTTGTGAAATTGTCGAAGGTGCCAGGTGGTGGAGTCGGGCCATCATAAAACATTTGCTGGCCGATCAACTGACCCCCTGGATAGCTGACGTACGAGGGAAGAACCACAGCCTTCGGATCCTGGGAATAGACCGAGAAATCCGCGATAGCAGTGCGAAGTTGATTGAAGCTTGAAGCAAGGTACGTGATCGACCCTCCCTGGAATAGGGTTAAAACTGTCTCGGTGAACGATGACAAAGTGGACCATCCATACCCATACTTCGGTTTGCGGGAACGCCGTCATCGTGAAATCCGTCACGATCCCCTAGAGCACGGTGGGTTTGATTGGGCGGCAGTGATGCTACAACGAACGACCCACGAAGTTGTTGAATCCTCCCTTTAATCCAAAGAAGAGGTCGGGGTGAGTCGATTGGGTCACATAAGTGACTGTGCCGTTGGGCAGAACCAAGTTGAAGCCGACGATGGTGTCAATGGCAAGACCGTATTGATTGGTTTTGTAGGAGTACCCTGGGGGTGACATGTTAGCGTAAAAAACGGCGGAGGAACTTCGGGGACAAACCTCCGCCGAGTACAAGGCCGCCTACACCGACCTGTTATGTAACAAGGTTGAGGACAACCCAACTGATGGAATTGCGGCGCCCACTCACCCCAGTCACACGCCCGCCAACAACGGTGACGTTGTGTTCTTGAAGTCGCTGATATACGGTGTCCCAAATCAGGCCACTTCCGACTACGACAGTCTCGGATGTTGGATCGTAGGTCACTTGAGAAAACTTGCCGGTGTAGATTTGAATTCCCGTTGTGGAAGAGAATCCGGGATTCGTGGTGTGACCACCACTCTTCACCTGAAACGTCGGAGAGTGAAGAGAGTGGAGTCAGACACTTGACCTTAGCGCGGGGGCACACGAACTTGGGCGGTAATCACTTACTGCAAACGGAGTCTTCGTAGCGCCAATCACTTTGAGCTATTTATCAGGAGGGGCGAATCACATTACAAAGGAGAGCGGCGAAGTGCGCCGGATGACGCCAAGCGAGACGAACGTACGACTTTGCCGACATCCTCTGGGGTGCCAGGTTCCACCACGCACGCAGGGTCTTCTTGACTAGATGTGGTGAAATGGTACCTTCCTTTGGCGTATAATGGATCGCCTGTTCATGAATGAGTTCTGGGGTTACCACCGTGACAGTTGCTTGCACTCGTACTCACCCGGGTAATAGACCTCGGACGCCTCAGATATCGCGGCGTCGACCGCCTCGCAGGCCGAGCGATTTTCGCTGTCAGCGGCGGCGAATGCCAGTCCAGTAAGCGCTAAAATTGTCACGAGGCGGTTAACCATCTCTCTTAACAAAGAGCGGGGTGGAAAAACTTGGGCGTCGGAGGGGGGCAAATAGATCCCCGAACGAAACCTCCAGGGCTTTTATGCGTCGGTGGGTTCCCACGATGCCGGAGAAAACGGGGGCAGGGAGAGGAATAACGTCAGCAAGCCTGCCCTGTTGTCACCCGGAAACCCATGGGGCGCAGTTCTGTGAATCATGGAGCGAGGGGATCGCGAGCTCGTGGGGGTGGACAACGCGCGCTGATTCGATCCCCGATCGTCCGGTCCGGGGGTGTCTCGGGCCGAGCCGGAGGCGCCCCGGAGAATATTTCTGGATAATGCAATCCACGGGTTGCGAGATAGAAATGTCAGCAGAGCACCCGTATTTAAAGTCACTGACAATGGCCGTATGCAAGTTACCGACTAAGAAATGACGATGTAAGAGTCGATTGGGCCGCCACGTAGCCTGACTACCATCTATACCACAGAAAAATGGTCTGAGCAATTTCTACAATGACTTTACCCCTGACACGACCGGCCAAAGCCTTGCCGCACGCACAGAGCACGTCGTCAAACTCGTACACGGAACCGACGACATGCTTGACCTCGCCTATACAAAGAAGATTTGACTCAGAGGAGGGGACACGTCGGGGGTCGACGTGATTCTACCGTCCGCGATCGTGCTCGCGACGCCACTCAACGATTTCGCGCGGTGGTCTTGATCTTGATTATTTTGTTGGACGGACGGTCTAACCCCAGTATAAGAGACTTGAACTGGGCGGTCTGGGCACGTACTCAAGTCGACGCTTGGTACTCCCAGCGCACCCAGGACGCGTATAGACGTTCCAGAGCACGCTCAATGTCCCGCCCAACCATTGGCAATCGAAGTGCGCACGCAAAAGCTTGCATCGCCAAGCCACGGAATTCGGCGAAATGTCCGTAGATGTCCACATTCATTCGTTCTGGGAGCACGTGAGTTCCACACAGCGTACTGATTGCCTTCCAATTTTACGAAGAGATGGCGGGTATCCGTTCCAGCGGGTAATAGACGATCCAATCGGATCCCCTGGTCCGGTAAATCAGTTTACTGTGCTGGATATGGGTCAATCCACTCGTACCAATTGTGCGGCGAGGATTACCATCCGATCGCCCCAAGAATTTCCACGCTTTCAGGTACTTATAGGCCATTGGTACCAGTCTATCGCATACCACACATTTTGAAAAGGAGACAAAACTGAGCTTCATGCAATAACAGCACTCCGGGGAAAATAACATCAAACGGGAGAAGTTTAAGTTTATTTCTGAGTCTCTTTAGTGGTTCGGCGGCTTCACCCAAGTGCGACTGAATCTGCGGCAACTCAGATGATACGCGTGGATAGAGAAAGGAAGTGATATATATCCACTGGGACGGCCGGGGTATATTCGGCGGAAGATCAAAACTTGAAGCCGCCTGCCAAACCCATGACGTTGTTGGGGTCGATCCGGGCTTTGAGTGCTTGCAAACTTTCCAAATTGTCTCCATAGATATCGACCAGAGGTGTTTTGGCGTCCATGTAGTTCCCGTACAGTGCTAGGGGGTCGTCGGACAGTATTCCCTCTGCCTTGGCAACGGCCGAGAGGCGGTTCGCAGATTCTTCCATAGCCGCAACGAACTCGTCGTCGTAGAGGGGGTTGTCCCAAGAGAAGTATATGAGGAGCGGATTTGGAGCCTTGCCTGGTTTGCGAGCGGATGGGTCTGGAAAGGCTGATGGGGAGTTTGCGTGGGAGAGGTAGCTTTGCAGGAAGGGTTCGACGGCGTAATAGAAGGAAATTCCACCCTTTGGGGTCAGCTTGGCCGCCCAGTACTGTAGAATGGAGAATGTTTGAGTGTTGTTCAAAGACGATAGAACGTTCCCCTGACCGTCATCTCGTCCTCAAGTGCTTTCAGGAGGGTCTCGCTAAAGTGACTAACGCCCAGCATTTGGAAGGAACCACTATAGATGAAGATCAGAAGAGAAATCGAGGAACGGGTCCTGAAGTGACTTCACCGAAGATCGGCGGTAGGATTGGCGGAAGAAGCCAGGATCAAGTCAACGTATGAACGAGTCTTCAGGTCGCTCGAATTGGATGGAATATTTGTGAAGTTGTCGAAGGTGCCAGGTGGTGGATTCGGGCCATCATAAAACGTTTGCTGGCCAGCCGACTGAACACCTGCGTGGCTGACGTACGAAGGGAGAGCCACAGCCTTCGGATCCTGGGAATAGACCGAGAAGTCCGCGATAGCAGTGCGAAGTTGATTGAAGCTTGGAGCGAGGTACACGATTGATCCTCCCTGAAATAGGGTTAAAACTGTCTCAATGAACAATGACAAAGTGGATCGTCCGTACCCACACTTCGGTCTGCGGGAACGCCGTCATCGTGAAATCCGTCACGATCCCCTGGAGCACGGTGAGTTTGATTGAGCGGTAGCGATACTACAATGAACGGCCTACGAAGTTGTTGAATCCTCCCTTCAATCCAAAGAGGAGATCGGGGTGAGTCGATTGGGTCACATAAGTGACTGTGCCGTTAGGAAGAACCAAGTTGAAGCCGACGATGCTGTCAATGGCAAGACCGTATTGATTGGTCTTGTAGGAGTACCCTGTGGGTGATACGTTAGCGTAAAAAACGGCGGAGGAACTCCGGAGACCAACCTCCGCCAAGTAAAAGGCCGCCCACACCGACCTGATATGTGATAAGGTTTAGGATAGCCCGACCGAGGGAATCATGGCGCCCACTCACCCCAGGCACACGACCACCAACAACGATGGCATTATGTTCTTGGAGCCGTTGATATACAACGTCCCAGGTCAGGCCACTTCCGACTACGGCAGTGCCAGATGCTGGATCGTAGGTCACTTGGGAGAACTTGCCGGTGTAGATCAGGATTCCCTTTGTGGACGAGAACCTGGGATTCGTGGTGTGACCACCACTCTTCACCTGAAACGTCGGAGAGTGGAGAGAGTGGAGTCAGGCATTTGACCTTGCCGCGGGGCACACGAACTTGGGCGGTAATCACTTACTGCGAACGGAGTCTTCGTAGCGCCAATCACTTTGAGCTGGTCATCAGAAGGGGAGAATTACATTACAAAGTGAAAGCGACGAAGGGCGCCGGATGACGCCGAGCGAAAGCAACGTACGACTCTCCCGGCATCCTCTGGGGTGCCAGGTTCCACCACGCACGCAGGGTCTTCTCGGCTAGATGCGGCGAAATAGTACATTCCTTCGGCGTATAATGGGTCGCCTGTTCATGAATGAGTTCTGGGGTTACCACCACGACAGCTGCTTGCACTCGTACTCACCCGGGTAATAGACCTCGGACGCCTCAGATATCGCGGCGTCGACCGCCTCGCAGGCCAAGCGATATTTACTGCCAGCGGTGGCGAATGCTAGTCCAGTAAGTGCCAAAATCGTTACAAAGCGGTTAAGCATCTCTCCCGGCAAGGAGTGGGGTGAAAGAGCTTGGGTGTCGGAGGGGGACAGATAGATCCCCGAACGAAACCTCCGAGGGCTTTTATGCTCACCTTCCCATGATGCCGAAAAAAACGGGGGCCAGAGAGGGAGCTGACATCAGCAAGCCCGTCTAGTTGCCACTCGGAAATCCAGCGGCGCAGTTCTTTTGAATCATGGAGCGTGCTGATTCGATCCCGGATCGTCCGGTCCGGGGGTTGTCTCCGAGTTGGAAGTGCTCCTGGACAATTTACTATATAATGCAATCCACGGGTTGCGAGATAGAGGTGTCAACAGGGCACCCATATTTAAAGTCACACTGACAATGGCCGTATGCAAGTTACCAACTAAGAAACGATGATGTACGAGTCGGTTGGGTCGCCACGTCCGAGGATTATCTACGACCTTTGGCGGGGCTAGAACTGGTTTGTTTGGGGACTGGCAACCCGCCTTGGGTATCCATGACCGTTCCAAATTGCTTCGCAGCGGGGGTGCGCTCTTCTCAACTCTTTCAATCCGCGTCCAGAGTAGGAACATCAGATTAGAGCGCGATATTGGATTCATGCCTAACGTGATTTCCTCAGAAAGGCAAGACTCCGTGTACAACGCCTACCCTGGAGGCTTCGAAAAATCTGCCCTTTCTCAGCGGTCGAGACGTTATGGACGTCGAATTACATCTTACTCCAGGCCGTCGAGCATCCAACCCAACACCTTCCCCAGGACCGCCGGAGAATCATGCATAAAACTTGAGGTGGGCATTTTTTCGTCCTTTATATCTTGTCTGGACGCCCCTTTTTGGGAGGTTTCTCCACTCGCCTCGATCACTGGTCTGGGGGGACATTTCGAAGAAAACAGGGATTTCCACTGCTTGATGTGATTTCTCCTAAGTGGAGGTAAAAACGCGGAAAGATTTGAGTGTGTGGGAAAATCCGGGTGGGATCAAATGTTGGCAGAAGGTTGCCGCCGGTCCCCAGTTTATTGCACGCGATGAGTTGTTGTGGGCGCGAAAGGTTGACAAAATGTAACTTCCTGCTACCGATCCTCGCGTTCAGTTCACCATTACAACAGTTCAGCAGTCAGCTACAGCCTACGAATCCTTATCTCCACCCGCGGGTGCCACTGGTCTACATGTCTACGCCGACAATGGGCAGGTGGTAGAAGCATTGCTGCCTGGAGTCCTGAATCCGACTCAAGGCAGAGCTCTTCACGAAGGTATGCGCTTCGCTTGGATGTCAATTTACCGTCATGATGGTCATCCGATTAGCATTGTAAACGTCGACTCCTCCGCGTCGTTGCAGACTTACCTTCGTCACCCCAGCTCATCTAATCGTTCATAGGTCCCTGGTACCAGTCTATCGCATACCGCACATTTTGAAATGGAGACATTACCGAGCTTCATGCAAAAACAGCACTCCGGGGAAGATAACACCGAACGGGAGAAGTTTAAGTTTATTTCCAAACACCTTCAATGATCCGGTGACTTCACCCAACTACGACTGAACCTGCGACAACTCAGGTGGTGCACACGAACGACAGATATCCGCCGAGACGGCCGGGGTATATTCGGCGGAAAATCAAAACTTGAAGCCGCCTGTCAAACCCATGACGTTGTCGGGGTCGATCCGAGCTTTGAGTGCTTGCAAACTCTGCAAATTGTCTCCATAGATATCGACGAGAGGAGTCTTGGCGCCCATGTAATTCCCGTACAATGCCAGGGGGCCATCGGAGAGTATCCCCTCCGCTTTGGCAACGGCCGAGAGGCGGTTCACAGATTCTTCCGTAGCCGCAACGAACTCGTCGTCATAGAGGGGGTTGTCCCAACAGAAATATACGAGGAGTGGATTGGGAGCCTTGCCTGGCTGGCGAGCGGATGGGTCTGGAAAGGCTGATGGAGAGTTTGCGTGGGAGAGGTAGCTTTGCAGGACGGGTTCAACGTTGTACCCAAAGAAGATTCCACCCTTGAGGATCAAGCTGCCCGTCCAGTACTGTGAGATGGAGAGGGTTTGAGCCTTGTTAAAGAACGAGAGAACGTTCCCCTCACCGTCATCTCGTCCTCAATTGCTTCCAGGAGGGTCTCACTGAAGCGGCTAACACCCAGCATTTGGAAGGAACCACTGTAGAAGAGGATCAGAAAAGGAGCCAAGTAACGGATCCTGAAATGACTTTACCGAAGATTGGCAGTAGAATTGGAGGGGGAAGTCAGGATCATATCAAAGTATGAACGAGTCTTCAGGTCGCTCAAACTGAACGGAATGTTTGTGAAATTGTCGAAGGTGCCAGGTGGTGGAGTTGGGCCATCATAAAATATTTGCTGGCTAATCGTCTGAACCCCTGCATAGCTGATGTATGAGGGGAGAATCACAGCCTTCGGATCCTGGGAATAGACCGAGAAATCCGCGATAGCAGTGCGAAGTTGATTGAAGCTTGGAGCGAGGTACGTGATTGACCCTCCCTGAAATAGGGTTAGAACTGTCTCGGTGAACGATGACAAAGTGGACCGTCCATACCCATACTTCGGTCTGCGGGAATGCGGTCATCGTGAAATCCGTCACGATCCCCTAGAGCACGGTGAGTTTGATTGGGCGGCAGTGATACTACAACGAACGACCCACGAAGTTGTTGAATCCTCCCTTTAATCCAAAGAAGAGGTCGGGTTGAGTCGATTGGGTCACATAAGTGACTGTACCGTTAGGAAGAACCAAGTTGAAGCCGACGATGCTGTCAATGGCAAGACCGTATTGATTGGTCTTGTAGGAGTACCCTGTGGGTGACATGTGAACGTAAAAAACGACGGAGGAACACCGGAGACCAACCTCCGCCGAGTACAAGGCCGCCTACACCGACCTGTCACGTAACAGGGTTTAGGACAGCCCGGCAAAGGGAATCATGGCGTCCACTCACCCCAGTCACACGCCCACCAACAACGATGACACTATGTTCTTGGAGCCGTTGATAGACAGTATCCCAGATCAGGCCACTTCCGACTACGACAGTGCCAGATGCTGGATCGTAGGTCACTTGGGAGAACTTGCCGGTGTGGATCAAGATTCCCTTTGTGGACGAGAACCCGAGATTCATGGTGTGACCACCACTCTTCACCTGAAACGTCGGAGGGTGGAGAGAGTGGAGTCAGACATTTGACCATGATGCGGGAGCACACGAACTTGGACGGTGGTCACTCACTGCGAACGGAGTCTTCGTAGCGCCAATCACTTTAAGCTGGCCATCAGAACGGGTGAATCACATTAGGAAGAGCGACGAAGAGCGCCGGATGACGCCGAACGGAATGAACGCACGACTTCGCCAGCATCTTCTGGTGTGCCAGGTTCCACCACGCATGCAGGGTCTTCTTGGCTAGAGGCAGAGAAATGGTACGTTCCTTCAGCGTATAATGGGTCGCCTGTTCATGAATGAGTTCTGGGATTGCCACCACGAAAGTTGCTCGCACTCGTACTCACCCAGGTAATAGACCTTGGACGCGTCAGATATCGCGGCGTCGACCGCCTCGCAGGCAGAGCGGTATTCACTGTCAGCGGTGGCGAATGCTAGCCCAGTAAGTGCCAAAATCGCCACGAAGCGGGTAAGCATCTCTCCTGGCAAAGGGCGGGATGAAAGAGCGTGGGTGCCGGAGGGGGACAGATAGATCCCAGAAATTAAACCCCCAAGGGTTTTATGCCTCAATGAATTCCCATAATTTCGGAGACAACGGCGCCAGGGAAGGGGCTAACGTCAGCAAACCCGCCCCGCTGTCACCCGGGAAGCCATGGGTGGGGTTCTCCCGAGCCATGAAGCGAGGGGTGGACGCGAGTCACGCGCTGGTTCGATCCCCAACCGTCGGGGGATCGTGTCTAAGCTAGCGTTCCATAATCCGCGGGTTGCGAGATAGAAATGCCGACAAGGCACCCATATTCAAAAGACACACTGCACTCTCATTCCGAGCCTAAAGAATGGCGATGTGAGAGGCATCAGGAAAATATGATGTCGTCGTCGGGTGCTGACGTGGGAACGACAACTATGAGGCCTAGGGCCGACAGGCGGCAGAGCCCGGGGCTCCAACAGTTGTAGGGTCGTAAATCGAGATCTGTTGTAGTCACATTTGAACGAACATGCAAGCGTAACTACACTCGAGACCAGAGACAACTGAGTAATGCATAGAAACTGCCGACGAGGTCATAAATGGGAGCAGGGGCGGACATCGGCTGAACCACCGTGGATGCAGCAGAAGAGCTGATAAGTCTGAAGAGCATCTTCGTTCGCGTTCGACATCGCTGGCATGCGCGGCTGTCGTTGAGGCGAGGATAAACAGTTACGATCCCCACCAAGTTCGATGAATACATCAGAGCCCCGTTCTGGTGACATGACTGGGATTGGAGTTGCATACGTGAGAAAGACGAAAGACATCACTTGTGCGAAAGGTGCATACTGCCGGAGTGGCGGGGTCCCATTGTAGCTACTAGTGTCTGGGGAAGAGTCCCACAAAAGTCACACGCGGCGTTCAGGTAGGAAGGCAGAGATGATTCAAACGCTCCACACCATTGAAGAGTACAAAAGAACATGAAAACACAATCCTACATGCCGTGCATCTGGTATTCGTCTGACATCGCCCGCGTAACTCTCCTTCGGACATCGGGTGACATGGTATGGTCCTGGGGCATACCACCCATCTGTGGTGGCCGTAAGTGCATCGGGGAACCGCCTCCATAGAACTGATCCGGAGGAACCTGTTGTTGTTGTATCCCATACGGCGACCCCCCTGGGAAGCCACCCATCATCCCAGGGTGATGCTGCGGCATATTGGGAGATTGCATTTGCCCGTGCATCGGTCCGAGTTGTTGCTGGTAGGCGTGGTGGTGTTGTAAGCGCATGTCCAGGGGATGTGGCTTTTGAGGCGTGTGGGGCACCTGTCCAACACGGTCCAGTTGTTCACCACCCCTGTCAGACAAGTCGGGTCTTGGCTCCTTGCCGGTCAGGGGTGTCGGGTTGTAATACAAATCAGACCCCTTGTCTACCATGAACCTGTTCGAGCACCCATGAGTAAGAGAAGTGCGGCGGTGATGGCGGAAGACGCACATCTGTGTTCCAATATCCCACTGTGGTCCACGATCAGCGCGAGCGGTCATGAGCAGGGAATTCCACTCCGACGCACTTTCCTAAACCCCCGGTTGGCACAGCAGAGGAGAATGAGGGAGTAAGACTCACGATGGCGAGTGCAAGCGCGGTCGTCGGATCGACTGTTTGCTTCACGTCCACCTTAATCTTCTCTCGTTTTGCTATAGACACAACTTCCCTCACCACCTTCGGGCTAGCCTTCTTCGAGTTGAACCTTGGGACTGTCAGTTTAACATCCCGGCTTGGTCTGCACGGCGCCATGGTCGAGGTGTCGGAAACAAGGACGTGATCGAGTTCTTAAAACGGATTACCTGTCCTTCGACCACTACCACCATCACGACCGCGCCCCCCTCCCATTCTAGTCATGTCCCACGAAGAGAGCATCAGCTTGGAAGAGACCAACAAGCACCGAATCGCGCTCGGTCTCAAGCCGCTGACCGATGACAAAGCCCCAGTTGATTCAGCCGAGAAGCAAGCAGAGGACAACTATGCGAAACAACGCGAGAAGGAAACTCAGGATAGGGAGAAAAGGTACGTCCACCCACTTTTAGGCCTCACTAGCTCTCTGACCCGTGCTCTTTTCTGCCTTTCAGGAGGGTCCAAGATCAAATAGCCAAGTGAGTACACATTCCGCTCCATGGCTTCTCAACAGACACTTCTATCATTTTTCCTTCCATGCTGTTCTCGTTGTCAAGCCATGGGCTCAGGAGCTGTTTTATCTCACACGCCGTTCCCGTAGGGTGAGAAACAGGCGAGAGCTGAACGCGAAACTCAAGGGTGCGACTCTCGGTGACACCGGTGACGACGTAGATAATGCGAAAGCTTGGCTAAAGAAGAGCAAGAAGAAGGAGAGGGAGCTTGCCGCGAAGAGGTTGAAGGAGATTGAGAGCATGGATGACGCTGCCCAGGGCGAGTACAACGAGAGTGCGTGAGTTTCGTTCTTACGCAAGTTAGATACTAATCCATTTGTACACTACAGGAGACCTGGAAGGTCTCAAAGTCAGCCACGACTTCGCGGAGATGGATGAGGGCGAAGCCCGAATCTTGACGTTGAAGGATAGTCGGATCCTCGATAACGAAGGTTTGTTTCAGTTCTTCAGATTAGTAGAGTCGCTCACTTGCGCCGATTTAGAGGATGAACTCCAAAATGTCGAGATGGCGGAAGAGGACCGACGGAAGAAGAACCAGGAGCTCAAAATTAAACGCCGCGACTACACTGGTTATGACGACGAAGAATTTGAGCCTGGAAAGGCTGGAATTAGGCGTGGTGTCCTTTCGAAGTACGACACCGTGATAGACGGAGAAAGGGCCTTGGTAGGTTGGTGGTACCATGTCGTCAACGTGTTGCTGATTACCTTCTAGGAGTTCCGGTTGGGGAGTTCGATGAAGGCATCAAATCAGAATATCCTAGACCAAGACGAGGTCATCACCGTTTCTGTGAACAAGTCGCTCCTCTCTGTCGACTACACCAGTACGTCAAAACAATATTGTGAAGAGCTTGCCCTAATACACATTGTACAGAGAACATTGAAATTTCCGACTACCTCCAAGAAGGCGATGTCGGGTTTAAGAAGCCCAAGGTTCGTTCCATCCAACCATTCATTCTCACTTACTAATCACACTGAACGCGTTTTCAGAAGAAGAAGCGCCACAACAACAAACGCGTTATCGAACCCTCCGTGGACGATGTCCCAGAAACAGCAGACGGCGACGAAAAGATGCAGGTAGACGAGAAGCCGATTATCCCAGAAGCGCGTGACCTAGACGTCAATTTCGTAGATGACGACGACCTGCAAGCTGTTCTTGCTCGATCGAGGAGGGCGAAGCTCCGGAAACCCCAGAAACTATCTCCTGAGGAGGTTGTGAAGAAGAGTTCGTTCTGCTTCTCTTTGCTTTGCGTTATCTCTAATTGCGGTTGTCCTGTAGTTGCCGAACAGAGGGCTCGATCACTGAACGCCGACGCTGGCCAACCAGTTGCTAATGACGAAGACGACGGCCTCACGTTCGACGATACGTCCGAGTTCGTCCGTTCTATCATATATGGCCCTTCAGCTGTCAAGAAGGAACCCGAAGAGACCGTTGTTCCTCACCGCGCTTCGCCTTCGACCGCTAATCACGATGTAAGGATGGAGGAAGCCGACGTTGCTTTGACAGAGCTGGAAGCAGGTGAGGTTGCCGTCAAGGAGGAGGAGTACGACGACGAGATGCTCGACGCCATCGAGGATGTACTCAACGCCGCTGAGGCCCACGAGCAAAAGACAGGCGCGAAGCCGGAAGATGACCTTGAGCTCGGTACTTCCGGAGAGAAGACGCACAGTTCTGGGTTGGCCGCCACGTTGAATATTCTTCGCCAACAAGGCATTCTCACTACATCCACAACAGAGAGTACAGACCGGGAGAAGGTTCAGTTGCAACGAGACCTGTGGCTGGCCGATCAGAGGCGGAGGGTTGCACAGAGGGAACTGGAGAGGCAGAAGGGGAGGGGAGCAAACAAGGATCAGGCCCAGAGAGAGTATGAAAACCGGCTACGGGATCAACAGGAGGCTCGAGCCAATCTCGAGGCGTTCAAAGATTACAAGCCCGACGTCAACATCGTGTATCACGACGAGTTTGGACGGGAACTGACTCCCAAAGAGGCTTGGAAGGCGCTTTCGCACAAGTTCCATGGAAAGGGGTCTGGAAGGATGAAGACGGAGAAGAGATTGAAGAAGATCGCGGAGGAGAGGAAGCAAGCGGCTATGGCCAGTGGAGATACCCCACTGAGTATGAACCAGGCGTTCCAGAAGCGACAAGAGAGGGCTGGTCAAGCTCATTTCGTCTTGTCAGTTGGAAACAGAGGGTGTGTCCGTTCTGCCATTCTACCACTTGAGACTTTTGTTTAGCTGACGTCCGTATCCAGTGCCGTTCCTCAGGTTGCAGAGTTCTTGGATGTTGAGCCCTTATCTAAGGGCAAGACCGAAAGAGCGAAGAAGAAGAAAGAGGCTAAAGCCGCTCAACAACAACACTCAGAGCTCTCTTCTAACGGGTTCATTACTCTCCCCGCGGGAGTCCAACACGTCTTCGGCGGAGACGGGATCACACCAACAGGCTCGGCATCCTCAACACCCGCGAACGCCTCACCTGCTCCACGTCCTGGATTTGCTAGGATTTCTTCTACATTCGTTGAGAGCAAAGATAGCGGAAGTGGCACTGGGACCCCGCTTTCAAATGGACTTGACGGTAGGACGAAGGTTGCATTTGGGTTCGGGTCGAAGAGGAAAGCAGGAAACGAGCATGAGGATTCCCCACCTCCCAAACGGAGGTAGTACAGGTCTCCGCGCATCAGGCTTGGTGGCGGTCCTTTGCTTACTTTGTGTCATCTAAACATACGCTGAATGTGCCTAATGCAACTGTCTGTTCGATTAAGGTGAAACAAAAGTACGGGAACTCGTCACAATGGCTGGATGAAACGTTTGTATTCCCTCCTGTAAATTCACGTGTTCGAACTAAACAAATTAAGTGTCAAAAAGTGCGTGTCCATGGAAGCCAACAATTTGGCAAGTTTCTTTCTACATCAGAGTAAACCCCCCAACCGATCTGATCAACGCAATTTCAGGATGACAGATGCCACCAAAGAACCCTCTCGGTCGATCCCCTTGTTATGACCCACTGCTTGGGCCAAATCCGGCTGAACAGATTTCAGTTCTAACTCCTCCAAGTTCGCCAAGAATGGTATGAATTGGGAAAACGCTGCCGGGCGGAGAAGAACTCCATTTATCGTAAGCCTGCGTAGGCTTGATGGGAACGAAGTGGACGAAGCGGTATCGTGTGGCCTGTTTCCCATCTTCACCAGGGTGTCGAGAATTGGGGTGGAATCGCGAGCGATGAAATCGTGCTGGACAAGCGTGGGGGCAATGTCTTCGAGGGCTAGATTCTCGACGACAGGGAATCGTAGGGCGTCCAATAACTCTACAGCATCCTCGACGAACCACCAGCCCAGTGTAAGGTCTGTGAGGTGTGTTAAGGAAACAGCGGGTCCATCGTCTTGCCCGATTTCATCTGAATGGGAGTTGAGAGCGACGAGAGAAAGGGATTGTAACCCCGGAGAGGCGTGGAGGAGTTGACGAAGTTGTCGTATGGTAGGGGATACCTTACGCGGTTGGTGACGGAGGTCGAGCGATAAAAGATCCCTGAACCCAGTGCATGAGTAGTTGACGTGAACTCCGGCGAGGGCGACATGTCGAAGATTTGGGAGATGGGCGTTTCCGCCGAACAACTCGACGGGGTCGGAGGGCACTGGATCAGGAGCGTCTGGAAGCCCGGCGAATGCGTTACACCTGTTCAATGACAGCTGCTCCAACTTGGGTAAGGAGGAAAACATGGTTGAGTAGGCGAGGAATGTGTGCATCGGTGCCCACGTATCGGTGAGTACCGTCAAACTTCTCCATCGAAGATGGGATCGTCCAAGCCACTGCATAATCTCAACCACGGACACCGGTTTCATCTGGTGTTGGTCCTCGTCCGACTCCCAAGTCCAGTCCGGATCGCGAAGGTCGATGTGCACGTCGATCGGTCGATCTCTGGAGCGGGCGAGGGCAGCTTTCGCTCGGGCGATCTGGCCAGCAGCGACCGGGAAGGTCACGACGATGAGGGTCCAGAGTGAGCTGGCACCTAGGGCGGCCGCTCGCCAGCGAGATGAAACGTGGGATACGGTGTCGGGAGCGTAGAGGCGTGATTCATCGGAGGAGAACGCCAGGGCGGAGAAGATATCCACCAGGACGTGGTCGGGGAGAGAGTTGATTTTGGCCTCTTGCCAGGCTGCTTGCTGAGATCTAGGCATTGCCGGAGTTTGCACTGGATAGTGAGTGTGATGAACGCCGGAGAACTGGCCAGTGTTCAGCATCAGATACCCTGAAGTCGAGGAAGATCGTACCGGAGTGTGCTGGGTTTGAGAGTCGCGTACGGCGGTGGGCACGATTCCAAGCCGGGTTCGTTAGAGAAGGAGAGCTGGTCCTTGGTTGGAGGAAACCTGTGACCTTTTATTGAACCTGGGTTCGTCCAAAATATGATGCAGAAGTGTGGTTTCTATGCAATCTCAGACCGAGGAAATGTTCGATGTCGCATCGCATGGAACCCAGAGATGCGCTGGCGATTATCCCCGAAGAAATTTGATTATGCTGGAGATACCGTGATCACTGCGCACATTCCAACAAACACCGGCGGGCCGTAGGCGGCTGAATCCAAGTGTAGACAAATTCTGCTGTGTTGGTGCCAACTGCCCTTTCTATCATCGCCACATGGGTAAAGGTGCCTCGTACCTGTAATTATGCGAGTTTTTTTCTCGAAAGAAAGCTACCCTCGGGTCCACCATCGCCAGGAGACAAAGGGGTGGCAGCCCGGCTCCTGATACACGACACATCGGTACCGTGAACAACATCTACCTCAATTACCCGATGCCTTTGTCTTGGTGAAACAGCCACTTGTGACCTCCGTGATAGGTGGATTTTGCACCCTGGACCTGACCGCTACACTGAAAAGAAATGCGCGGCGAACTTAATTAGGACCCTTCGGGGACGTTCGATAGTCTCTCAGCGAGCGTCAAAAAATCTTGAACAAAGGCGCATCACACTCGTTGAGTAACTTGAAAGACGGACCTTATAGGGAATGCGGTTCCCGGTGCCCGGGACGAGGGTGTTTGCAATAGCAAGCCTTAGGCGTCGACCAGGCATACAACGTCGAGTGCTTCGGAGCCGGGGCCACGTCGGAAGAGGCATAGTGCGTGCTCGGATAGTGATCAATCGCAATACCGATCCCTTTGTTTGACACTCGCAGCAAAGCCCATCGGGTTGGTCTGGAGCCGGGGTGCACTGGTTGGTCATAAGAGACGACAGTAGCGCTTTGACACGAATGCAACGAGGCCGGCATTTACATCAATGCTGGATTACGAACCCTAGAATTGCAGATGGCTCCTCGTGTTTGGGGTAGATGGTATAGAAACCGATGAGCAGCGACAGCGCCAACGCCTACGTCCCAGGTCCACTGTTGAATCCGTTAGGTATTTTCCTCAGTGTGACGGGTGAATCGCGGGTCGAGAGGCCGAAGTGGGAACAAACTTGGTCACGGTGCAGTGAATTTCCCACGCTTGCCCCTCTTGGTGACAGCGGCTCCGACACGTCTTGAACTCCGTTGCTAGTCCCACCGTTTGGACAATGCTAAACCTCAGTTTTGAAACAAGCAGTTGGCTAGGCTGGTTGCGAGCTGTTCGGTCGCCAGCGCCTCGCGGAATGGTGTCTCTCGTAATGTCTCGAAGATTGAGCGCTTAGCGCTTTACGAAAAATGAAGGCGTCGTTGGGGCCTTACGTGTGGTGGCTGACCGAATGTCTTATCTCGTGAGTGACGGGGTTTCTTATTACTCACCATATCTATTACACGATTCATTACGGACGGCTTCATGCGAGACACTAGAGAAGGACCGGCGTGTAACGGGCGATACACGTCCTGAATACGTGAGATTCGAGTCCATGAAGTATCATAACGCGTGAACATCGAACCTCACTGGTCATCAACCGGCGTTTGGTCCGTCGGTTGTCGGCTGCCGTTCCACAGGTTTTGGGACTCCATTACCTCGACATCTTTCTTTCCTTCTTTGACACGTGCAATCATTGCCACCGGCCGCGCATTCGGAGCCCCTGGGACATCCTTGCCAAGCCTAGGGCTGATCGTTTCCACATACTCAACTTCTCTTCGGTTCTTGCTCTTCAGTTAGTGCATATTCAGAGACGCCTACTTCGGAATCTGATCACTATTTCGCGGTACCGACCGCCGTTTAGGGGTTTGTGTGCCCCCGCCCCATCAACCTATTCAACGTCCCAATCTTTATGCCCCACAACCCCACGTAAGTGGTCCCCTCCGTTGAAAGCGACTGCAGGAGGTGCCCCGCCATTGATGTTTGATGAAATGTGGCGTTACAATGTTCCATTGGTGGGACCTCTCTCTAACCGTGCCTTTGTCTATCCATCGACACTATCGTGGGATGATCAAAACGCGAGGACATGTTGTGCCTCTGTGAGGTTATGCACTTCGTACCTGTGACTTGGGACCCTCCGGTTTAGAGAACAGCAATCACATCACGCCACTGCCTCTCCTTCAAGCTTCCCTTTCCGCTGACCCATAAAACCCGCATTTCTGCCCCACACGTCCAGGGTTGTCCCAGGAATTGTCCGTGGTACCCGAAGCCCCCGCGACCGCCCTCTCAAAATAGATGTAAATCACGCCGAGAGTGTTCAGCGTTCTTTCCCCTGTAACCGGGGAGGTTCCTGAAAAAGCTGTTGCGTGTAACCGACAATACAAGACGTGCCGTCTTTCCATCGGCTGTGGACCACAGCATGAGGTGAAGTCCTGGTAGTCCCAATCCTTTCCTATCAATCCATCTCTTATATACGCCGCATATACGGGTGCAATTATACGCATGAACCCCTTGCGAATAAGTTCCGATGAGCGATGGAAGTTTCCTGCATTCTCGATTGCAGAATAAACTTTTGATGGGCCGTCCACGGTCCTTGATCAGGGATGCCGGCCGATGGACTGGCGCGCGGTCCGTGCAACCCCCCACCATCACCCGTATCTTGACCTTCGGCACCGACGAGACAATAAGACTCGTCGTTCACGTTCAGCGCTCAGCATCTTGCCAAGAAGGCGCTATACACCCCGCTTCCACTTGTCGGTCTCTCAACTAGTCTGCGTCGAAGGTCCTGTCCAAAATCATCCCATGGCACGCCCTATTGTGCATGACCACGATATGACCTTCTGAAAAACTTTGACGTGAGCACGAGGTTCGCACCCCCCTCGCCCCCGGTATGAACGACCGTTCCGACGTCTCCCGAAAATGTCTTGGCTGAGTGGCGGGGAGAAAGGCGACGACGTTGCGCGCAGAGTTGAATCCTGCCAGATGTTGGGGTTACGCCCGAAGACCCAGCCAGTGACACCCTATTCGTTTTGTCCACGAACTTGTCAAATACTATGCTGGAGTTGTCTCGTAACTGTCACTGGCTAAGGGGACCAGCTCAAAATCCGCATGTTCAGGGAGTGCTACAAACTACAGTAGGTAGGTGCAGAACATGTACGGAAAAGTGCTTCCGACCGGAACTCAAGTCCAAAACCGACACACCCAAAGGCCCCTAAGGCATAGCAATCCAATTTCATCGTCGGTCGCTCGTCCTTGAAACAGAATCGTTCTGGTTCGAAGAATTCCGGGCTCATCCATCGTATCGTGCCACCTGTGATGGCGAAACTTTGGGTTTCTCACCATTGCCTCGGATCCCGCACAGCCCCAGGTCCGCTAAGCGTGCGCAGTCATTTTGATCGATCAGGATGTCTGTCGTGATGAAAATCGTGTTAAGTAGCAGACAAGGCAGCGACCGGCGCTTGAAGTCATACCCCTTTCAGATCCTCATGTATCACTGTGCGGCCACGCATATATAGCAACTGCTGAATGACATCTTTGAACTATCGAAAGGGGTCGTCAGCAATGGATAAGACAAGCAGTGGGATTAAAGCCTTACAAGCCCAAATCGATTTGCATCCCCGTGCGCCCCGATGAACTCGTTGATGTTCCCGTTCACCATCCACACTAGTACCATCACGAATTTATCCTTATTCATCGTCACTCCCAACAGAGGCAGCATATTTGAACGGGGAAGAGTTCCTCACGTTCAAATCTCCTTACGGAGCTTCTGTACAGGTCAGCATCAGCTGGCAAACCCACGCTTTGTGACAGGATGTGAGAACTCACACGCCTGATCTCTTCGTGGTCGCTTGCTGAGTAAAGCCTCGGAACCTTGGTTGGGGCAGGGGGACCTTGGTGTTCACCCTTCCAGATGGCGGACCCGCTGCAATACTTCGGGCTATTCCACGAATTGTAGCAAAGTGGAACTGCAGTAACACCGGAAGCAGAGCCAAGCGACCGCATATCCAGCACAGTGTTCAGACACTATGATGGAAGATCAGGGGGATTCAAAACCTGATCATCAGTAGACGAACGTCCGAAACCTAACGAACCGAAGAGGACAAAGGTAATCAGACTAAGTACACCTCAGAAACGGAGTGTGGAGACGCACCTCATGCACCACGCAGATAAAGGTCTGAGCCTTTCCCCCGTCGAGGTCATCAACGATGCTGATTTTGTCCTGATCAGCTAGCTCCTCGAGGAGTCTGACTAAGGTTTCGTCGCTATCGACGTTACGCAAGGACTTGAGGAGCGCATGTTATTCGGAGGGGAGTTCGAGTCTCGCAAACAAACTCCCTCGAGCTTCCTGGGGGAGAGGAGTAAGTAAACTGATATACGTTCGCACGACCACGAACCTCCGAAACACCACTCTCACCGGTCCCGGTCCCTTCCCCAGACAGGAACATCATCGCTGGACGCGTTGCGGGTATCGATGGTTGCAAAGCCGATCAAGAGCCCGATGGCGGACGACGTGGCAACGGCGCTAGCAAAGTGCACATTGGGAGAGGTCTTCCAGGGGTCGGATTTATTAAACGATTGCGTACAATCGACGCGCTTCGATGAAACTGTTGCAGTGTTGGACGTCGTCTGAGCGGAATTCCGGGTCGTGTTGGTCGTTCCGGACACATTGGTGATAGTAGTGAAGCCGTCACGGGAGAAGCCACGGTCGACGGCTGTAACTGATACGTCGACTTGAGTATTCCCAGGTCACCGGGCGAAAGGTGGGCGTGTGGGAACACGTGACCTACCCACTATACTTGGAAAAAGGAACACCGGTAATATCCGGGCTCAGGGAAGCGACGGATGCTCGAGCAAGGTCGTAAGTAACATTCACTCTGCTACATACAACAAGGTAGGTCGTGGGGCGAGGCCCCAGGGTATGCGAGCCACAACAACAACAACTTGAACTACTGAAAAAAAAGAAAAATTGAAAACGTGTTTAAATTATGGATCGATGCTGGGTGGTATATCTTTATGCCAAAAGCGCCCCAAAGAAGACGGTGATAACACCAATGGTGAAGAGACCAGCGGTGTTGACAATGCCGCTATTAGTGCCCAGACCAGTAGCGGTGGGCGAAGGAGAACTGGTCGAGCCGGAAACGACTTGAGAGCCGGCAGAATTGGTGAAGGAAGAAAGAGAAGAGGAGAGCCCGCTTGATAGGGGCAAGGTCGTGGACAACGAGGGTGAAACCGAAGGTAGTGGGCCGCTGAAGGTGGAGGTAGGAGGGGAAGTCGACGTGACGGCAGGGATAACGGGGATAGAAGTCGGGTTGTCCAAGCAGACATCGGAACTACCCGAGCTGACGGTAATCGGTGGAGTAGCGCTTCCGACGCCTCTGCCATCACTAAGGACAATCACGACGTTGGTTCCGGCAGGGATCGACACTTGACTCCAGGTGTACGAAGTACCGGTGACGTCGGTGAAAGCGGCGAGAATGGCACCATCGGCACTGTCCTGGTGGAAGGCCTAGAAGCAAAAAGAAGTTAGAATCCCGGTCCCAGAACACGCGTTGGTGCACCAACCAAGTTGAACGGCGCTGAGATAGTACCCCCGTGAGTAAACGTGAAAAACACAAAAATCACGCAAGAAAATCACACCTTGCCCACTCCTGGTATCATACTCGACAGTCAATGAGTCGCAAGAAGCGATGCCAGCCCTACAGATAGACCAACGTGAGCACAACACGTCAAGCGCTGACAACTTTCGCGATGGTCATACGGAGGTACAATGTGGAACGCGCTCACGACGGAGACGAGGAGGGAAAGAGCAGAGAGCGCGGCGAACTTCATGGCTGAGGCGAGGAGGAGGAGGAGGCGGTCTTTGGGAAAGAGAGCGGTGAGGAGGGAATGAGGAAGTCGAAGGTTTTTATATGAGACGGGAGTGAAGTTCGATGACCGTTCCCCTCCGATGGTTGGACACATATAATGACGTTTTTGGACCGAGAATGAAACGGTCATGATGACCTTGACGTGGGGGCGTGGATCCGTGCCCACCTCCACGAGGTTGTTATCTGTGATCCTCGCCAACCCGGCCACTTATCGGTGGAGTGCAGGCCACCCATATCCCAAGGGTATCTGATACCAGCACCGTGTCGTTGGGCAGCCCAGGGTTGAGTCCCGGGGGTTGGGGGGGACGAGGAAATTGAAAAGAACCGAGCAACAAGTCGAAAAACGACAGCAATGCCGGTGACCTATTGATCCGGCACGTGCTCTTCTTTCGAGGTCGAAGAATCGAAGCCTTCCAACCCCCTCCGTAACACCCAGTTTCGAGGTTGGCGTGAAAGGTTCATTCTTACGTACTCGTTGACGGGATCGACGATGTGCGCGGCGTGGCACACCCTGTGGATAAGTGGGACACGCGTCGTACAGCAGGTTCTGGGTGCGTGTCACACGCGACACGTTCCATGGCATGCCTCGTCGGTCTCTGCCTCAGACCACGAGCTCGACAACGACGACGACTCACATGGGGTTGGAAATGCATCGTGTCGCTCTCTCGGGGGTTTCATATCCAACGGTGTTAGGACGACGCTGTGGTTGCCTTCGGGAGTGACTTCAAGGGG
>Ga0307517_10003011_pt1 | contig 26628 bp, 24 predicted proteins | sample 23_EM_MG_FD_194515 | JGI IMG/M metagenome (GOLD analysis project Ga0307517, IMG submission 194515) | Populus trichocarpa ectomycorrhiza microbial communities from riparian zone in the Pacific Northwest, United States - 23_EM | ecosystem: Host-associated > Plants > Roots > Unclassified | place... | reverse complement strand
CATCAGCAAATTGTCAATTTAGTTTCCGGTTTTTACTGGTTTTTTGGGGTTTTTGGGTTTTGAGAAACCTGAAACAGATAATAATATTTAATCTACTATAACAACTATTAAGTCTAGGACTAGCTAGTGGGGGAATTAAGTGTGCAGAGAGGTGGCCTTTATATAATCCACTGGCCTCAGGGTTAGTTTGGTAGAAACTCCCAGAATATTCCATTGTTCTGACTTGTTCCGATTGTCAACACTGATGGGATATTCTAGCGAACTGACCCTGAGGCCTTTTTATATAAGGCCACCACTTTTTGTTCAATTGACCCACTGGCGTTTGCTGGTCATACATTATGTAATACATATATGTTATAATATGTGAGGTTTCCGGGAAATGGGACCTAAGTCTCCAAGTGTTTAGGTTTTCCTCCTTTTTCTTGGTTTTTTGGGTTGAAAAACCGGTACAAACTAAAATGCAGGTTTACTGATCTGATCAATCAATATCAACTGTTATGCAATTGCCCAAATTGATAAGTAAACAACCACACACAGCCCTGATTGAACTATGAATAGGGTAATTCATTGTTTATAAATGAATTGAACTACTATGGCAATATTAAGTGAGTAACAATAGAGTTGGACTCATCTTGATCCGGTACCACCACCACCTCACTATTTTCCCACGCCCCGAAGCAAAGGAAAGAGCGACTCTGGTGTAGGACAGCGTCGAATAGAGTAATATATCCTTGCTATTAATCATAACCACGCGAACACTGGCCCACAATGGCTCCCAACCAAACCACATAGCGAACGGTTCCCGACACGCAAGCACGGAATCGCGGGAAATGGCAGACACGGCCGCCACGAGAACCCAGCGAAAGAACAAGGACGACGCAGTAAAAGAGTCACAGTCAACCATCAGAGGGGCAGATTCAGCTAAGAAATGGCTCGTCGAGAACGAACTCATAACCAAAGGAGAAGACCACACCATGTCCACGATGGCCTCCACTCTCTTCCAACTCTGTTCAGGAAAATTCCCACAACCGAAAGACATGATCAACGGAATGAGGGCGATAGCAATTTGTATGGAGGAAATCATCCAGACACGGCACACGTCCGACGTGCTTGATACGATTAAGGAGCAAGTCAAAGACATAGTAAAGGAGGCGAAAGACTCGATAGAAGAGTTAGTGGGAGGAGTCAAGACAGTGATGAAGGAGACAGAAGAACGGTTGAAGAACCACGGGGAAGGAGGAGGAAAAGTGGAAGTGGAGAAGATAATCGAGAAAGCAGTCCAGTCTGCAATGAAACCGTCATATGCCCAAATCCTAGGCAACGGAAGCGACTCCCGCACAGCATCCAGGGACCTACAGATAAAGAACGACACGAAGGCAAGAACCCAATTACAACAGAAACAAATTATCCTCGACGACGATGATGCGATGAAGGAGAAAGCCGGCAAGCTCACCCCGAAAGAACTAATTTTGAAGGCCAACCTGGCCCTCGAAAAACTCGACACCGACATGGCAGATGTCCTACAAGAAGACAACAACGAGCGACCAGAGGATGCGAAATTCGTAGCAGCGCGCATCCTCAAGAACAGTGGCATATTATTCGAGATGGAGTCTGAAAACGGAGCTGAATGGCTGAAGAACGCCAAGATCACGGAGAACTTCGAGAAATGCTTTGTGGGCAATGTATCTGTTAAAGGGAAAACGTACCAGGTAGTAGTGCAATTTTTGCCTGTCAGACTTAAAAACCACCTTGAAGAGCTTATTACAGGAATCGAGAAAGAAAACAACCTATCTGCAGGATCAATTACCAGCACAAGATGGCTCAGAAACCCCGACAATTGGGGAGCATCCCAAACTAAAGCACACGCCATATTATCCATCAAATACAGAACAAAAGCCAACAACATCATCAGCAACGGCGTGCTAATCGACGGTTCGCGACACGAAGCTAGAAAACTCAAAGAAAACCCCAAGCGGTGCTATAAATGCCAAATAATTGGGGCAGGACACTCGGCAGCATCCTGCAAATCTGGAGAAGTATGCTCAAATTGCGCCAAAGATCACTCGACTGGGGAATGCAGAGCGACGCAAGCCGATTTTAGGTGCGCCACATGCAAGAAAGACGGAAGACAGGACGACCATGCGGCCTGGGACAGACAATGTCCGGCCTTCATCGAGGAGAAGGCAAGACTAAGAGACAGGAAACTGGAAAATCATTACAGGTTTTTCCCATCGGTACACGAAGACTGGACATGGGTAAGGCACGAAGACAGCCTGGCTGACGGATTCATGGACAGATGGATGGGAAACGACGCGAAAAGAGGACCCAACTTACCCAGGGATGCAAGACGTGATGATGGGTGGGGAAGACCCCTAGGACACGGCACGCGGAGGACGACAGACACCTGGACGCCAAGAATGGTCGACAGTTGGGCACCCGGAGACAGACACCGCCCCGACAACCAGAGAAGAAGATCGAATGAACGAGAAAGAAGCTGTGAACAAAACACAAGGAACCGGGACGAGCAACGTCATAACGTCAGAAGCCGATTGAGAGGAAGAACGTTGCAGCCACAACCGCAAAAAGATAAGAGCCCAAGGCAGTCCAGTATTATCAACTGGATGCCAATTAGGAACGGATCAGGAGAAAGGAGCAGGAGAGACGAACCATCTGCGAGGAGGAGACAACCCGAGACAGAGTATCGTTCTTCTCAACCGAACTGTAATGACTAACGAAGCCCACAGAACTATCAAGATATGGCAGCAAAACACAAGAAAATCTCTCGATGCTCAACTAATGACCTTACACTCAGTACAAAACAACTACGACATCATATGTTTACAAGAACCCCACTTCGACCACCTCAACGCAACTCGAGCAACCCCAGTCTGGCGCCTCGTCACCCCTACCGGCTGGAACAGGAGCGACTCTCCCGAAAAGACACCGAGGGCGATCATCCTAGTTCATGAAAGACTGTCAATGAACAGTTGGACGCAAATTGACTTGGACACACCTGACGCGCTAGGAATCAAACTGGTTGGAGAAAGAGGCGAGATTAACTTATACAACATCTACAACGATTGCACCCACTCGCACACGCTAACAAAATTCCAGAAACATCTAGAAGCCAGAGAACAAGATCCCTTCAACCCCGATCAGACCGACAAAGTCATCGGCGATGTATGGCTAGGAGACTTCAACAGGCATCATCCCATGTGGGAGGATGAAGAGAACGACCGCCTTTTCACGAACCAGAACCTCAACGAGGCAGGTTTACTAATAGAAACACTAGCAGACCGCAACATGCAAATGGTGCTACTGCAAGGCATACCAACAATTCGGAACTCGGCTGGAAACCTTACCAGGCCCGATAACGTTTTCCCATCCAGCCAACCCGTCGAATGGATAATCAAATGCAAAACGAGGCCTGACGACCAACCGCCAACAGCTGACCACTTTCCAATCGAAACTCAGATAGACTTCCCTGTCAAGACCAACCCGACCGAAACAGCAAGAAACTTCAGAGCGACAGACTGGGATGAACTCCGAGAGGCTCTGGACGAAGAGCTACTAAGTCTGGACCTGCCGAGGGAGCTTAATAGTAAGGAAGAATTAATAAACGCACTAGATAAACTGGAGGCGGCAATCAAGAGAATTATCGAGAAGGTGGTACCCAAGAAGAAGCCATCCCCATACGCGAAGCGATAGTGGACCAAAGAACTGGATACAGCAAGAAAAAGGGTATGGAAGATCGGTCGGAAGGCGCGATACTACAAGCAGTACCCAATGCACTCGATACACAATGAATGGAACAAGGCAAAAAACGAACTAACCAAGCTGCTACGCAAGACCAAAAAAGACCATTTTAACGACTGGATCGACAATATCAATGCCAAAAACATTTGGGATGCACACAGATTCGCTTCAGCTCCGGTTACCGACGGAGCCAAGACCAGAATACCGACACTTAAGAAAATGAATGCAAACGGGCGCACCACCGAGATACAAGACAATGAAGGAAAGAGCAAATTACTACATGAAGCTTTCTTCTATGAACCACCAGAGGACCCAGGAATCGACCCCAACTTTCAGTACCCGGAACCCGCATTCAAGTTCGAAAGGATAACGGATGACGAAGTGAAGAGGACGATTAGGAAGCTAAACCCCTACAAGGCTCCAGAACCTAACGAGATTTCGAACTCAATTCTCACTCACTGCACAAACGAGCTGACTCCATTCTTAGGACCGATTTATAGGGCCGTCTTCAAGCACAAGCACTACCCCACCAAATGGAAACGCTACACGACTGTAGTCTTATGGAAAGGAGGAAAGTCCGACTACACCATACCGGGATCATATCGGCCGATCACCCTACTCGACACAATTGCGAAAGTAATGGCTGCCATCGTCAAAGACAAAATACAATACCACACGGAGAGGCTTCAACTCTTGCCCCAGATGCAGTTCGGAGGACGCCCAGGTTGTACCACTACAGATTCCCTACACACGCTGACAGGTTTTATCAAGGATGCATGGAGATGAAAACAAGGGGTACTAGTCCTTTTTCTGGACGTCAAAGGCACCTTCCCAAACACCGTTCCCGAAGTATTGGTGCACGACATGCGAAGATACGGCATTCCAAGAGAATACATGGACATGATACTGGACAAAATGACCGGAAGAGAAACAGTGATAGCATTCGACGACTATGTATCGGAACCAATTCCAGTGAATAACGGATTCGACCAAGGCTGCAATTTATCTATGTACGGCTACAGGTTCTATAACGCCTCACAAATCGAGGGATCAATAGGAAAAAAGGATGAATTGGCGACAAACTATGCAGACGATGCAATCTGCGCAACAGCAGCCAATACGATCGAAGAAGCAGCTGAAAAGATGAGAACCCTCTTCCAAAGAGAAGAAGGACCAGCCACCTGGAGCCGAACCCACTTCTCAACATACGAATTCCGCAAATTTGCGGCAATGTGGGCTTCAAGAAGGCGAATGGAGACAACAGAACCAGGAGGGAGGAAGAAGCGTATCAAACAGCCACCGACAAAAATTAAGATTGACGACGAACACGAAGTCACGACCACCCCGACACACAAGTTCTTAGGAGTGCTACTCGATGACGAGCTACGGTTCCATAAACATGCCGCTTATGCCATAGGAAAAGGGGAGAGATGGATGTCCCAAGTCAGGAGGCTATCCAAAGTAACAAAGGGCATGCATGGGACATACGCAAGGAGGCTTTTCTATAGTGTCGCCCTACCAGCATGTTATACGTGGTGGACGTATGGTGCACCCAACCAGCAAAAAGTACAAGAGCAAAGAAGGCTAGAGGGATGGGTGCAGCAATAAGGAAGATGGAGAGCATACAGAGGAAGGCAGCCCTGCAAGCAACCAGAGCTCTGAGAACCACCCCCTCTGACCTGCTTTTCGCTCATGCTGACATGTTACCGCTCAGATCGTACATCAAGAACATGTGCCAGCGGGTGGCCTTATGAATCGCAACGCTATCGAAAGAACATCCATTGCACGCTATAGCAAAGAAAGCCATGGGTAGGAGGTTGAAACGTCACACGTCCCCTCTATATGATATAGACATCGAAATCATAGATACTAGCGCCAAACCACCAACTTGGAAGAACAACATCAAAACAGTCATAGCGAAGACAAGGGAAGACGCCATACAACTGGCGAATGATGATGAGAGCGACATAAAGATCTTCACAGACGGATCCAGTCACAGTGGAGGAGTAGGCGCCGCAGCCGTCTTGATCCAAGGAATTCGGCCAGCACGGATCGCATGACACCACCTGGGAAAAGACACGAAACACACGGTCTACGAAAGTGAGTGTGTCAGACAAATTCTTGGACTAAAAATGCTGCAAAAGTTAGGTCAAGATCTCAACAGAGTCAAAGTCATGGTGGCAACAGACAATCAAGCGGTCCTACGAGCATACGACGCAAGAAAACCAACTCCAGGGAGCTACCTGGTAGAAGAAGCCAGAGAACTGGTCAAGCGAATCAAAAAAAAATGGCTGAGAACGAAACTAAAGATACAGTGGGTACTGGGTCATGAAGGAATTGAGGGAAATGAAAAGGCAGACACGGAAGCAAAGAGAGCAGCAGAGGGGTCACACAAAAACTGGAGGAACGAACATCACCGGCTCATCAGAGGGCTTCCAGCCAGCAAAACGGCGACCAGGCAGCACCTCAGGAAGAAAGTGAGGAAGGACTACGAGAAAGAATTCTGAAAGTCGCCGAGATACGAAAGAGCAACCAAGTTTGACCCCAAGATGCCATCATCCAACTTCCGGAGACTTACCACAACACTCACCAGACGACAAGCCAGCATCCTGATACAGCTGCGCACTGGACACGTACCGCTCCAAGCCTATCTATATCGCTTCAAGCTCGCCGAAACATCATCCTGCTCATCCTGCGGAAACGAACCAGAAACCGTATGCCACTACCTGATGCACTGCAGTGCATACGACGAACAGAGAAGACGACTTCGACGAACTCTGGGCAGGGATCAGAGCCTCGGGCTAGAAATACTGGGCGACCAAAGAAGGATGAAAGCGCTCCTAGATTATATAAACGACACAAGGCGTTTCGAGAAGTTCCATGGCGACCTTCGACCAATGGAAGAAAATGATGAAGAAGATCATCACTAGGAGGACGGTGAAGAAGACCAAAGACTCAAATAGCGAGACCACAACGGATACCCCTTTTTCTTCATTTTCTCTCTTTACCCTTACCTTTTTCTGTTTCTTTTTCTTTTTTCTTCTTGTCTTTTTCTTTTTCTTCTTTTCTTCTCTCTTCTTTCTCGTACTCTTTTTTAACTTCTACTTTACCCTACCCTATCTAATTTCTACCCTACCTGCACCTTTTACTATATCGTACTTACACACACATAACTTGTGCACATGCCGCACCAGTGCCACCTCAGAAGGCCTACACAGTCGGGGGTAGCATTCCAACGGTCACTTATATTACAGTAGATAGATCTAGTACACGATGCTCGACATAGGCCACCAGGCCCAATGAGCAAAATTGGATTTAAAGAAAAACAATAGAGTTGATTGATTGGACCTAATTCTATGGTGTTATATAAATCATCCATGGTTCCAAGAGTAGTTGAATGACATTTACTTTGAAAAGAAATTGGGCAATTAATTTGATGCAGCCTGAGAATATAGTAACAGCACCATGGACTTAGGTCTGATCAAATAACTAGGGATTATCAAATGAGGCAATTGATTATATTGAGAATATTAAATGAGTAACAGCATCATGACCAACAGCTGCAATTGCCCTATCAAACAATCAAACAATTCTGTAGCTGGCACTATAACACAGTCACTTGGTGTTAGTGGGCCATTGCTGCACATGGCAGATATGAGTTCTTTTTGGGTTTGTATATATTGTAATAACATATTAATTGGTCAAAAATTGACAGAGATATGGTTGAATATGTAAAATACTGTTGAAAATACTGAATGTATCAGAATTATTTTGTAGAAACGCCAATTCTTAATATATATTAATGTTTCTGGGTTCATTTCAAAGCTAGGAAGAATTTTAACAAAGTTACCATTTCGTAATTGTAAAATATTAACCTAAAGACTGGTATAAACTAGTTAAAACTGATGCAGACCAAAAACTGGTTTAAAGACCAGTTAAAACTGTGGTTTGTGGTCTTCCTATGGTCTGGTCCAGTCTTTTTAACTTTTGGGACAAAGGTAGACCAGTTATGGTTATAGTTAAGGCCATGAGGCATCAAAAAACTGGACCAGACCAGACATTTAAACTGTATCTTTAAATATAATAATTCAAAAAAAAAATTTAAAATAATAGTTTGTGAATTTTATACATATATAACAAGTACAAGTATTTTTCCATTGCAAGTTTTCAATTCTTTATGGCTTGTAGTTGATAAATGTCCATCTTTAATACTGTTGTTGCCTGTGGTTATACCATTATTATACCAAATAGTTCCATCTACTGAAACTATTCTAGAACAGAAATAATTATTGCCATGATATATAACACCTCTAAGAGAAAGTACTTTATATTCATCTTCAATTTTAATTTTGATCTTATGAGATGTAGAGCACACCACGAGTGCAGGTGATCCACAGGTGTTGACAAGTTACCTGTCAGAAAATACCTGCAGATCTGGATCAATCTGTTCCCAAGGGTCCTGCCGGATCTGGGTAGCAGTATTAGAATTTTGCAGGTACCTGCGGGTTACCTGCCGGGCCAAATAAAAAGCCAAAATATGATTTGTATTCAATAAATATATGTTTAGTTGCTGCAAAAAAAATGAGGTGAAGGCATTTAATATAGCCTGCAGGAGTGTTGCAGCAAAATTTGCCATATCACCAGTCTGATTTCAATAGATCTCACTCAATACTACAAATTTCCGTTAGATTTTTGATATGTAAGGTCTTCTAAATGTTCCCAAGATGCCTGTAAAATTTGTACGTGAAACTGTCTAAAATCGCAAAAGTTACAGATATGGTGGATATCTTTACTACATCTAGCCATAGAACGAGGAAAACAAGATGGATTAAAACTTTAAAATATGTGTCGTGTTCGTTAGGACATTCTGCAGATTTTGCAAAAAATTTGAGGCCAAGGGGTGCAGTATAGCCTCCAGAAATTTGTTTTTAGTGAATTTAAGAGTGTAATTGCCACATCATCACACTGTTTCCTCCATATCTCCCTCAATACATGGAATCTCATTAAGTTTTTATATATTCAAAACTCTCTAAATTAGTAGAAGATGTTTTTAAAGTCTTTGTATCAAACCATGCAAAATTGCAAAAATTAAACTGGCTTCATCTTTCTTTACCCTTCTAGCCACAGAGCAGGAATGGCTGGGTCAACTAAGGATCTTAAAAATACAGCTTTTTTTTTGCAAAATATTCCTACTAATTCTACCTTTAAAATGAACCCCCAAACATCCAAATCCATCCAGAACTGACTGAGGGGATTGTTAAACACAGAATATTCTAATTTCTACCTTTTTGGCATATTTTCATTATTTTCTATCTATTTTCTGGTGGCTACACATACCTACTATAGCTATATAGGTTCATAATTATTACAATAGTACCCTGAAATACTTGCAGGTACCTGCAAACATACAGGTACCTGACCTGTTGAGGCGGATCACCCATGGGAAATTATCCGCACAGATCCGGGTTTGGATTTTAAAATAGAAAATACCTGCAGGTCGGATCTGGATCAACCCACAGGTTAACTCGTGGGGTACTCTAATGAGATGATTTAATATTTGTACGAGGATATTCCAAAACCAATATCTCTGGTGCTTCTTTATTTTGAGTTGAACAAGCTTGACTTTTTCTAAATTAAAAATATATCCAAAGTGATCAGCATATTCTCTACCTGGATAATCACATTCAGTACAATACACTTGAGAAATTGCATTTTCATTAATAGATTATAATAATGCAATTCCAAGGTCAGCCACACTAGCACTATTCCTACCTATAGGAAATTTATTAGAATCAAAATCATGTAAATTATTTCTAATATCATTTCTAATATTTTTCCAAGAAACATTTCCTTCATAAAATTTTTGAAATCTGTAAGCTAAAGCTTGCATATGTCTATTAATGTTTTTAAAATTATTAGTCCACTGATCAGGATTTTGTTTCCAAATGTCATATAAAATAACAAATAAACTATCATATGCACAGCTCCAATTTTGATTATCTCAAGTCCAATAGGATCATTAGAATTTAAATTAGAAGGCAAACTACTTTTGTTTTTTTTTTTTTGTTGACAACCAAATTATCATCAATTTCATCTTGTTTGTGCTTTACTGCTTTGCTTCCTTTTGCTGGAATAAATGTGGTTACTATGTTTGACTTTGAAATATTTTTATTTTTGGACTTGTCAATAATATGCCATGCAGTATTTGTAACCACAGATAGTAAAATCATTGGATCTTTATCAGACCATCTAAGAGCTATATCTACTTTGTCAGATACAAAGTGTTCACCTTTCCACTGTTGGTATTGTTTAATTAATGTGTTACGAGTAGTTTCTTGGATAAAATAATTTATTTTCATATGTAAGTGTGGTCAAATCATCAAAAATCTCATGTTCATGGAATTTTTGTCTAAAATATCCAGAACAACCTCCGGTGATAATAGTTGGTTCAAATCCTTGTATAATAATAGTACCTGCTGCACTTGTACTTCTGGATAAACATATATAATATAACATATGTGAATAGCAACTGCTTAAATGAACTACATTGAAATCTTTAGATTTTCCTTGGCTTGTATAATCTGTCATTGCAAAATTGGGCAAAACGTTTACTTGCTGATGTTCAACACTTTCTTTTAAGTCACTTGGAAATACACAGGTAATTAATTGTCTTTGTACTTTTCACCAAAGGCACTACATTTTTTGGTAATTCAGAAATTTGGATGACTTTAGCAGGTTTATGAAGTTTAACAAATAATGTATCCAAAATTCTTTTCCCATGTGGTCCCTTTTCAGATTGCCAACCAACCACAAAGCCTTCTTGACCTTTGGTTATACATAATTCAGTGGCATCATTGTTTCTGATCATCACAGGCATTCCAATGCATAATGATAATTTTTCAGCTAAATTTTTAATTGCACCATGTCTAAGTTTCCAAATTTCTTGCTAAGTATTATAGTCAATTTCATTTGATTGATGTTTTAACTTGGATCCAGATTTAGATTTTCCCCACTGAGTTTTGGTAGCTGGATCTTTTTTTTTTCCCCACTTGTCAACAGAATAAAAATAAGTTAATTTCTGACCAGTTTCATCTGCAAACTTCTGACAACCAAGCCTATTTATTTCATCTTTTTGAGTGTGTCTGCCACAAATAACAGAAACATTTCTGAAATCTTTAGCAGAAACTTAAGATTGGCCAGGTCTTTCTCCAGTTTGAAGTGATCTCAAAAATGTAATATCTTCAGTTGTACATTTGCCATATCTTATATTCACTAGTGAAGTTCTCAATTGAACATCCTGTTGAGTTTGAGTTTTTTGCCTTATATTTTTTTGAAGTATAACCACTGTGGTGACCTAATACCATAAAGCTTTTCTAATAGCTGATTCTTGTTCAGCCAACTTAAGACCAGCATGTACTTGAGTGCCAACAGCTTGACTAAATAATGAAGCACCACCTACTGGTGGTAATTGAGCAAAATCACCAGCAAAAATTATATTTATACCACCAAATGGAAGATGTGGTATATTTAAACCTTTGGCCAGTTGGGAAGAAACTTTGTATATATCCTGACAACATATCCTGACAGGACATCATTGAGACTTCATCAATAAAAATATAATCAACACTTTCCAATTTAGTTTTGACTTCATTGATTTTTTTAGTAGTATTTGGACCAGGATTTATACCAAAAAATGAATGATAGGTTGAACCATTAATTAAAGCAGCTGAAGAACCAGTTGGACCAAGCACAACAATACAATGTAATTCATTTTTATGTTTGAAAAATTCCATCAATACTTTAATCACTTGTGATTTGCCAGTTCCACCCATACCAGTCAGATACATTTTTAGCTACTCAGAATTTGGTTCAAGTGAATGATGAGCTATAATTCTAAAGGCTCTTTCTTGTTCTGGGTTGAGAGAAAAATCTTTTACAGTAAAAGTTACTAATTTTTGATCAGATTTTAGTCTAGCTTTAAAATGTTTTTGCAAATAAAATCTATCAACCAATTGAACATTATATTCATTAGGATCAGATATATTTTTAAATGATTTACTTGGTATATTTTTGTTTCTTTCAGCTGATCAACACTAGTTTTCCATCTTGAACCATTTTGCAAAATGCTAGGTTCAATTGAAACTTCATTTTGATTTAATCCATTAGGTGAATTATCTAGCCATCCAGCCTCAGTCAAACCAATTTTAGTTTCTTCCATTTTTTGTTGTCCAAGTTTTCCAAGTCTTCCTAGTGTAATATATTTGTTGATTCCATAATCATCTTCATCATCTGGTTCATTATCTCCAAAGTCAGCTCCTTCTAAATGATCATCTTTATCCAAACTGTTAATGATATCAGAGTTTATCCACTGAGGAAATAAGCCATCTTCACTGTTTCCTTTTTTAAGTTAAGCAGAATAATCATCTCTGGCATTATTGCACTCATATCTAATATTAAAGTTTTTCATATATTGTTTTTGTTGATCATTGAATTCATATAAATTAAAAGTTTTATCCCAAGAATAGTCTTGATTTTTAAAAAAATTTCCAGACCTCCAAGCTTGAATAATATAAGCATAGTTGCACAATAATATTCTTTATCACCTTTATCACATCTTGGAAGTGAACCATCAACAAAATTTGGAACTATATTTTTTTTTTTTATCATCAAATTGCACTTGATGAGTTTTATACAATAGATGTTCCCTTAAGAAAAAGTATTTATTTGAATCTAAAATGTCAAGCTCTTCTTTCATTTGAGGTTCACATTCAATATCTACATTTGAATCTAAAATGTCAAGCTTTTCTTTCATTTGAGGTTCACATTCAATATCTACATAAGTTTCTTCAACAAATTCATCATTAGAATAAATATTAAATTCATCTTCCTCTTCACTTTCATTTTCAACTGTAGATTTATATTTCTGAGCATTTGGTTTTGTAGTTTCTATATCTTCAGATGATTTATATTGAAATAAATCAAGCTCATCTTCAGATTCCACTTTATTGGACTTGGAAGCTTTGATTCTGGTGGCCATTTGGATCCATTCATACAAACCTTTGTTCTCAAATATCTTAGATCTATAGATATAATCATGCACTGGTGAAAATCCTACATATTTGCCTTGTTTACTTTTCTGAAGCACCAGTTTTTCTGAAAGAATTTCTTCCAAGTTTTCTTCAGATCTCCAACATTTTAATACTTCTCTGACATAATTTTTCCAATATACAGGAACAAATTCATGATCTGTTGAATACACTTCTAATAGCATCAAATATACTATAGGTTTTGAAACCAGGCTTGGTAACATAATCAGATATATATGCTACAATAGCTTTGATAGCTGTTCCAGATAATAAACTTGTGACATCTGAATTACATCTTAGGAAATATATGACCAGAGGTGTCAATGTATTTTAATACATCCAGGTCTATCTTTTTTAGATGCCTTTTCATTGGATTGACCTCTACAAGTATAAACATTAGATTTAAAAATCAAATCATTTGTTATTTTTCTGAATTTTTGCCACCAAGTTTCAAGTTCTTGACAATTATCACAATTTTCTTCATCACAGGCTTTATTTTTACATAAAGGATATTCAACTATTCTTTGCTGAAAATCTGAAGTAGGATTCATAATTTTGTCTCTGATTTCTTGAGGTAATAATACTCCTTTTAACCAAATCAACATATGCATATGTAGTGTCAATCTTTCTTGCTGTTCTACTGTTTCATATCTACTCCAAGTACATGTTTAATAAACATTTCACACATAAAGTGAAAAAATCTAGCACCAGCCACTGGATTTTGAGCAATTAATCTATATCTTTCATTTTCATCTCTTAAGTCTAGGCTAAATTTCTCTTTGGTATCAGCAAGATATAAAGATATTGGATGTTTAACATCAGCTGGAGAAAATGTAACAAACCAGGAAGGTGCATTCATAAATGAAATTAATGATTAAATTTCATTGTGCATATATTTTTTAGTGTTTGCAGAACCTTTAACAAATCCACCAACATGATCTAAATTTTTAATCTTTAATCAACTGGAAACACAGTTTTTCTTCATCTGATTCTGGCTTGACTTTTTCACCATCTTCCATTCTTTTGATCAAATCACCAAGAACTTCAACAGCTACTTCCATCAGATGCTTGGAAATGTGTTCAAATTTAGGTTTTTCTGCAAGTAAATATCCAGCAGTTGTACTTTCTTTTATTTGTTTATGATTAAATGCAATAAGAAGGAAATGTGAATCAAGCTGGAATCTTTTATCATGATACATAAGTAAATGCCTTTTATGTGCTATATCTGATATATGGCCCTTTTAAAGTTTATTTCCAATATCCATCAAGTCCATATGAAAATAGCCATCATTTGAGGGAAAAGTTGGGGATTGTTATAAATTGACTCTGGATTTTTATAATGTTCTACTGCTGCAATTTTATTATTATCAGTCAAATGCTTGAGTGCATATAGCTTTCAAGGCTTTTAATCCTTTGGTTGAATATTCTTCTCCAGTTAAACTATGGACTATAAATGGACAAGCATCTTCCATATCATTTACTGCTATAGACTCTGGATCTTTATTAAATATTGATTCCTTATAATCAATTACAATTGGTGGCATGTCCTCAGGATATTTTTCAAGATTTTTATAAGAAATTTCCAAGTCAAAATAATTTTGATGATTTAATTTTAACTATTCTAAGTGCAGCTGCTACTTTTTTATGTTTAACTAACAGTAGAATTCTTTCAAAATCTGACTTGGTTGGCTTATATGGCCCAGTATAAATAAATGCTAATATATTATCCATTTCTTCTAGTGGTGGAGGTAATATATTATATATTTTGGGTGTAGGATTGGCAAAAAAAATGGCATTTGCCTTTATTTTGTGCATTCCAGAAGACACTCTGACTATACATCGGTTATGACAAACTCTGGCTACAAGAAGTTTTTGAAATTGACTTGTAGCATGAATTGCAAATATTATGTAGATCTTTTTCAAAAATAGATCCATCAATATTTTTAAAATTATCATCTGAAGATTTTCTTTCAACCTGTGTTACATTTTGCTGAGTTAAAACATCCAAATTAAGTTTGAGTTCAGATAAAATTTGAAGCTCAGTAAGTAAAGTTAATTTGCCACAAACAGTATATCCACTTTCTTCAAAAGCTTGAGGTGAAGTATCTTTACAAAAGTTGGAAGCTATTTTATATTGAAGAAAAAAAGACAGTGGCTTAGGTGGAAAATTTGTTTCTAATTTTTTCTGATACTTTTTCACTGATTCCAAGTTAAAAATTTTGGAAGTTTCAGAATTCTTGGCTTGATGATTTTTAACTGCTTGTAAATATGTAACATTATATATATCAGAATTTTTGGCTTGATAATCTTTAATTGCCGGAAAATTTGTATTTTTATACAATTCATGATTTTTATTTTTGATGTTTTTTCACTGATTTCAGATGTGCAGCTTTATATATTTTAGAATTTTTAGCCTGGTATTTTTTATTAGCTTTGAGTACATCAGCTTTGCATTTATCTGATTTATTTTCATTTTTAATGCATTTAAATATATATATATATTTCTCACAATTTTCACAAATATGTGCATTAATAATTGATTAAAGTTCCTGATTTTTCATTTTTGATTTGGTTTTTAAATTATGACATTTTGTAATCAACTTTAAATTTTCAATAGTCAATTGTAGAAGAATAATATTCAATGAAATATTTGAAATAGCAATCAAGTCAGTGGATTCAAAAAGAATTTTTTCTGTATCAAGTACATATGTATAAAAAGTATATTTCTTATCACTTTTGACTTGATCTGAATAACCAAAAAGGTCATCATAATTTAGCCCATATAATGGGCCACCTTCTGTAGCTTTAGTGGTTTCAGATTCAAAATAGTTCAAGTCTTTATAGTAATCTATTATTTGATAATATGTGTCATAGATTAATGCATCAACTAAATATAAAGCTGGGGTCAAAACTGGTTCAAGAATAAAAATATAAATGACTTGTAAAGCAAAAATATAATTGATAAAAAACTTTATAAACATAAGTGTTGGATGAATACAAACTACAGAACAAAATGATAGTTTATCAGCTAAAACTTTGTAGTCATGTCGTCTATAAAAATGTCTCTTTAAAGTTAAATTTATTTGTAAACATTTATATCAAGGAAATTCTTTTTCAAATACCACATCAAAACTTTGCAGGATAACAAATATTATTTTAATATAAAACTTTAAAAGAGGTGAAGAAATTAATTTAAACCAAATTTTTTGAGCATAGTTATATAATATTGATAAAGGCAATGGTGTAGAGCATGTTAGCATTGGATATTAATATTCATATAATGTCAATAAATTTGCTTCAAGACATAATAGTGGAGGCATTGTCACAGTGCACAACATTGGAAATTTATCTAACACATCTAGGACTAAGACTGGTGGCTTTGCCACAGATAAACTTTGCTGGATCTGGGTCATATGACCAATAAAACTCTGCCCAGTCATAATAAAACCAATGTATGACCAATAAAACTCTGCTGGGTTGTATAACCAATAAAATTATGCTGGGTTGTATAACCAATAAAAGTCTGCTGGACCATATGATCAATTAATAAACTCTTCTGGGTCTTATGACCAAGTAAATTATGCTGGGTCATATGACCAATGAAATTATGCTAGGTCATAGAACCAATAATGATATGATAGGTCATAGGACCAATGTGATTATAATGGGTCATAGGACTAATAAAATTGGATAGTGGCAAAGCCACAGTCATATGATGTGATGGTATTTTATTAAATTTATTTAAATTTTTGATGAGATTATTTAATAAGATATGAAAAATGAAATACTACTTGCCTTGTTTGATACTTAATTCACCAAAATTCTTTACAGATTCTAAAATAGTAAAAATTTATATATATCAAGTGTAAATATAAAGTTATTAACTTACCAAACCCAACATCATCAATATTATATAAAACACTTGTGGTAGTGGGCCATTGCATATGCATAGCAGTTACGAGTCTGATTTTAACATTAGAATTAATTTTAAAATTATTAATTTTGATATAAATTTAAATTTAAAATGTAATGATTTTCTACCACAAACTCTACTTCAAGTTAAATCTCATATTAGAGCTTTATTCTTTAAGTTTATATAAATATCATATAAAGTTTAGTAGAACTCTACTCTTCATGATTCTGGTGCCAACTAGTGTTTGGAAGTCCAGTTTTGGAACCTGAAAATGACCATAACCAGACCAGACCAAAACTGCAGGTCCAGTCTTTTATATTTGAGATGTAGTGACCAGAAAAAGCAGTCTAAGTGAACCAGTCATAACTAGTTAGGACTGGTTATTTGTAGCCTTTAAAATGCACCTAAGAACATATTAATTGGTTCAAAATTGACAGTGATATGGTTGAAAATGTAAAATACTGTTGAAAATAGTAAATGTACCAGACTTATTTTAAAAACACCAATTCTTAATGTAAATTAATGTTGTTAGGCTCATTCTAAAGCTAAGAAAAATGTTAACAAAGCCACCAATTCATAATTGTAAAATAAATTCATAATTGTAAAATATCAGCTGAAAGACCAGTATAAAACTGGTTAAACCTGTGCCCCACTACCATCCACCCCACCCCACCCCCTAATGACTTGGTGTTAGGGATTGTCATGGGTAACCCTGGGGTATTCCAGGGCTACCCATATCCTTACCCATGACAACTTATACTCGCACACAAAGATATGGGTTTGGACGGGTTGGGGTAAGGGTTTTGAGAAAACTGGGGGTACACAAATCTGTACACAAGTTTTACTCCAAAACTAACCAACTAACCTTGCAAGGGTATTGTGCATGTCAATTGTGCGTGTCAATTGACACAGCCATGCAGCTTTGTGAGATAAATGGTTCACTGAGGGTAACAAAAATCTGCCTCTGTCTCGCTGTTGCATGCGAGGGAGGTGGAGGGGGAAGTAGTGACATGGGGTCAGATGTGTGAGAACACAATATATGTCCTAGTGCATTTTCGATATCAATAAATAGTGCTGATAGATAGATGATTATGAAAGGAGGTGAACTCATTGTGGTTCACTTTCTTGTGTACCTTGTCAGTTTCTCACATCATGGGCCTCCCTTTGTGTTTTCTATGCTTCCAACTTGGTGTTAGCAGGTCATTGCTGTGCATGGCAGATATGAGTCCTTTTTGGTTTTGTACATCTTTAAATATGATTCAAATATTTATTTTTTCTTTATAATAATAGCTTGTGAAATTATGCAAAGTACAAGTATTTTTCCATTGCAAGTTTTCAACTCTTCATAGCATGTAATTGATAAATGTCCATCCTCAGTACTGTTGTTGCCTGTGGTTATACTATCATTATACAAAATAGTTCTATCTACTGAAATTATTCTAGAGCATTTCTTAAAGGATATGAAATTCTGAACCCAAAGGTACTGGTTTTATATCAATCTGAGCAGAACTGAGAGAGGAATAAATATTTTATCTATTTTTTAAAAATATAAACAAGGGTAAAATATTAACATCTCCATGGGTTTTGTGCAGAAAAATATAATCTTGGTACTGTTAGATTCAGAATTTTTTTCTTATTAACTCTCTGCATTGATCATGTAATTTTGTCCTCCTTGTAAAAGGTAGAGCATAGTATTTTTTAAATTAGAATATGTAAACAGGGAAATAATTATAGATGGAAATTAGAAAGGATTCTGAAAATATTGGCACCAAAATCATGTTGATCCAAGCAAAACTCATCAAGTTATGAGCCAATGTACTGGTGATGTACTAGTCATGTGATTGCAAGTCATGCACCAGAACATGTATTCTCAAAGAAATCATAACTTGATGAGTTGTGCTTGGATTGACATAATTTTTGTACCACTATTTTAGATTTTTCTCTACTTTCATCCTATGCACTGACTATATAATCATTATTGTAATTTTGGAAATACTGTGTTCTACCTTGCGCAAGGAGAATAAAATTACATAATAATTACAGAGAGTTAATCAGAATAAGATTCTGAATCTAACAGTACCAACATCATATTTTTCTAACAAGAATCCATGGAGATATAAATATTTTACTCTTGTTTATATTTTAAAAAACAGGTAAAGTATTCATTTGTGCATCAGTTCTGCTCGGATTCACATGAAGTTGGTACCGTTAAATTCAGAATTTCATATCCTTTAGGCACACACTGTGATTACGTAACTCCGGCATCACGATCATAATGTAAAATCAAAAATACAGTTTTTGCCTGCAGAAATTGTCTTCCCACGCAAATTACATAATGAAAATAATATGGTTGGATTCTCCTCATTCAGACAAATCCAACAGTATATAATTTGTTATGAAAAAACACATTTGAAGTCATAAAATCCCTCTTTTTATCAAATCATGTGCCAGGCACAATGCCAAGCCTTTTCATTTTTTTTGTAAGTACATAGAATGAAAGTAGAGAAATGCAGGAGAGTGTTAGCACAAAAATGATGTGAATCCAAGCAAAACTCATTAAGTTATGACTTTTTAAAAAAAAAGTGTTCTGGTCACTTGGTGGGAGCATGTTTGATCTCATTAATGTGTCCAGTATTCAGCATACAATTCAATTTCAAGTTTTTGGGCAATTATACAAAAGGAGAGGCAGGACAAATCACTTTGTATATTTACTAATTCTTGTCCATTCACAGCGTTCTTGGGCTAGTTTAAAAGCTATAAATCATAGCCTTCAGACAAACTCTTGATCTTGTGAATGTTGTGAGTATCCAGTGTGCAATTCAATTTCGAGGTTTTGGGCAATCATGCAGGAGGAGAGGCAGAACTAATCAGTTTGTATATTTACCAATTTTTGCCCATTCATAGTGTTCTTAGGCTAGTTTGAAAACTATAACTTATAGCTTTTAGACGAACCCCTGATCTTGTGAATGTTGCCAGTATTCAGTGTGCAATTCAATTTTGAGGTTTTGGGCAATCATGCAGAAGGAGAGACAGAACTAATCAGTTTGTATATTTACCAATTCTTGTCCATTCATAGCATACTTGAACTCGTTTGAAAGCTATAAATTGTAGCTTTCAGACAAACTCTTGATCTTGTGAATGTTGCCAGTGTTCAGTGTGCAATTCAATTTCAAGTTTCTGAGCAATCATGCAGGAGGAGAGGCAGAACTAATCAGTTCATATATTTACCAATTCTTGTCTATTTATGGTGTTCTTGGGCTCGTTTGAAAGCTATACATTATAGCTTCCAGACGAATCTTTGATCCTATGAATGTGGCCAGTATTCAGGGTGCAATTCAATTTCGTGTTTTTGGGCAATCATGCAGAAGTCATCATTTTGTAGACTTAGGCTCATCTGAAAGCTACAGGCTTCTGGTGCAGTGGTAAGCATGTGGTGGGAGTGGCATGTGAGCCCCATTGCTGAGCTTGATGGTTTACTAGTTTTATTAATTTAGCCTTTGATTGCCAAGTGCAAATAAATCTAAAAATATAAAGCCTTCAATCATGATCAAGCTGGTGGCCAATCACACTCGTCAGAAATGATGCATGCTGAGTGTAGTTTATTCTGTAAAGTATGCTTGGTGTGCGTCATTTTGGACGAGTGTGATTGGCTAGCACTTATACAATTTGAACAAACTCAGAGATTAAAAGATTTCTTAGCTTCTAGTACACCTAACATTATGTATTATGCATCAAAATTTTCAGAAAAATGAGAAGATTCTGAATATGTAAAAATTGAAACACCTGGCATCCTTATTTGCACGTGATCTTCGAAAATGTCCGAATTCATTTTTTGAACTTAATCATTTCATGACATATTATATACTGTTAGATTTGTCTGAATGAGGAGAATTCAATGGTACCATTTTCATTACACAAAAAGTGTGGGAAAGTGATTTCCACAGGGAAATACCACATTTTTGATTTTGCACTATGTTAATGATGCCTTGCTTATGTAGTTGCAGTGTTCTTTTAAGGGATATGAAATTCTAAATTTAATTGTACCGGTTTCATGTCAATTCAAGCAAAACTGATGGAGAAATGAATATTTTACCTGTTTTTTTTAATATAAACAAATGACAAATATCCATATCTCCATGAGTTCAGCTCAGAAAAATATGATCTTGGTATTGTAAAATTCTCAATTTTAATCTTATTAACACTATATATGGATTATGTAATTGTATTATCCCTGTGCAAGGTAAAACATACTATTTCCCACATTACAACATATAGACATAGGCATGATTATATAATCAGGACTTAGGATGAAGATAGCAAAGAATCTGAAAATGTTGGTACCAAAATTATGTCAATCCAAGCAAAACTCATTAAGTTATGATTTTTTTTGAGATAGCTGTTTTGGTGCAATCACATGTTTGTACATTGCCAGTATATTGCTGTACATTGCCAGTACATTAGCTCATAACCTGATGAGTTTTGCTTGGATTGACATGATTTTGGTACCAACATTTTCAGATTTTTTTCTACCTTCACCCTATGTTCTGATTATATAATTATGCCCATGTCTATATGTTGTAATTTCGAAGTTGCTATGCTCTACCTTGCATAGGGAGGATATAATTACATACACATGGGGGTTTTCAAAATTGTGAGGTCCCAAATAAGAAAATTGAATATATTATGTAATATTTAGAATAGTAAGCATTCTTTGTAGCAAAGTCAATAGTAAATCTATTATACCCTATAATAAGGAATCAAAGAGCCAATCTACTGGGCAAAATACAAAGGGAACAAAATATTTTGAATATTGCACCCCTTTATATGTTGCCAAATATCAGTATCAGCCAATGTTTGGTGATACTGATATTTTACAACATATAAAGGGAGCTGAATAGTTTAACTATTGCACCGCTTTGTAGCTAGCCTAGTAGTTCAGTTATCCCACAAGCTATAAGACAGGATAATAGTTTTACTATTGTCTTTGCTACAAAGGATGCTAACTATTTGAAATATTAGATAATATATTTGATTTACCTATTTGAGACCCAACAATTTTGAAAACACTCATGTGATATTCTATATAGCGTTGATAAAATCAAAGCAAAATGCCTATAACACTACTCAGTGATATGCCACTCCCTCCACAGGCTTACCACCGCACCAGAAGCTGGTAGTTTTCAGATGAGCCTTAGAATGCTGAAAATCAGCAAGAATTAGTAAATTTACAAAATAATTAGTTCTACCTCTCCTTCTGGGTGATTTTCCCCCTAAAAAAAAAAAACCTGAAAATAAATTGCAAGCTGAATATTGGCCACATTGACAAGATCAAAGGTTTATTTTAAAGCTATCAAATATAGCTATAAAATGAGCCCAAAAACACCATGAATAGGTGATAATTGATGAATATATGAACTGATTAGTCCTACCTGTTCTTCAATATGATTGCCCAAAAACCTGAAATTGAATCACATGCTGAATACTGGCCACAAGAACAAGAACAAAAGTTCATCCAAAAACCATAATTTATAGCTTTCAAATGAGCCCAAGAATGCTGATAATGAGCAAGAATTGGTAAATCTACAAAAAAATTAGTTCTATCTCTCCTTTTGCATGATTGCCCCAAAACACAAATTTGAATTATGCACTGAATACTGGCCACATTTACAAAATCAGAGGTTCATCTAAAAGCTATAATTGATAGCTTTTAAAAAAGCCCAAGAATGCTAAAAATGGCCAAGATTTGGTAAATATACGAACAGATTAGTCCTGCCTCTTCTTTTGTATGTTTGCTCAAAAACTCAAAGTTGATTTGCACACTGAATACTGGACACATTCACAAGATTAAGGGTTTGTCTTAAGGCCATAATTTATAGCTTTTAAACAAGCTTAAGAATGCTAAAAATAGATAAGAATAGGTAAGAGGCAGCTGGTCATTTTAAAAATCTCACGGGACACAGAAGAGGTATAGCTAATCACTTCATTTCTTGACTTGTTCTGGGCCATTCTGAGTGTTCTTGAATTCATTAGAAAGATATAAATTACAGCTTCCAGGACGAAGTTAGACCTTGTCAATGTGGCCAGTATTGCTTGAGTAATTCAATTTCAAGCTTTTGCTCAATAATACAGGAAAAGAGATACAGCTAATCACTTCATTTCTTCACTTGTCCTGGGCCATCCTGGGTGTTCTTAGATTCATTGGAAAAGTATAAATTACTACTTTTAGGATGAAATTAGACCTTGTTAATGTGGCCAGTATTACTTGAGTAATTCAATTTCGATTCTTTGCTCAATAATACAGGAGGAGAGATACAGCTAATCACCTCATTTCTTCACTTATTCTGGGCCAATCTGGGTGTTTTTACATTCATTAGAAAGCTATAGCTTAGAGGATTTAGGATGAATTTAGACTGTGTAAATGTGGCCAGTATTGATTGAAAAATTCAATTGCAGGTTTTTGAGAAATGATGCAGGAGAAGAAATACAAGTAATCACTTCATTCCTTTACTTGTTTTGGGCCATTCTGGGTGTTTTTACATGCATTAAAAAGCTATAGCTTATGGGATTCAAGAAGAATTTAGACTGTGTAAATGTGGCCAGTATTGGTTGAGCAATACAATTATCAAGTTTTGAGTAATGATACAAAAGCAGAGGTAGAACTAATCACTTCATTTCTTCACTTGTTCTGGGCCATTTTGGGCATTTCTACATTCATTAGAAAGCTATCTATTACAGCTTTTACTACAACTTTAGATCTGTAAATATAGCCAGTATTTATTGAGTGAGTCAATTTCAAGTTTTTGATCAATAATATAGCAGGAAAAGTACAATTAATCACATCATTTCTTCACTTCTTCTGCACCATTTTTCACATTCTTAGGTTCATTAAAAAGCTATTAATTTCCTCTTTTAGCACTATTTTAGAGCTTGTAAATATGCCTGGTATTCATTCAGTAATTTAATGAAAGTCTTTTGCAATTTCATCAGATCTAACCATGGGAAAAAATCAATCAACATTGGCAGCTGGTCATCTTACAAATCTTGCAGGACACACGCGCAATAAAAATGATTCTAAAATAAATTTAAACTTGTAATGACTTGATTTCTTCACTTGTTCTGGGCCATTCTGAGCATTTTTACATTTATTAGAAAGCTATCAATTACAGCTTTTAGGAAGAATTTAGACCTTGTGAATGTGGCCAGTATTAGTTGACCAATTCAATTCCGAGTATTTGAGCAATAATGCAGGAGAAAAGGTACAACTAATAACTTTATTTTTTCATTTGTTCTGGGCCATTCTAAGCATTTTTACATTCATTGGAAGGCTATCAATTACAGCTTTTAGGACAAATTTAGACCTTGTGAATGTGGCCAGTATTGGTTGAGCAATTCAATTGCGGGTTTTTCATAAATGATGCAGAAGGAGAAAGTACAACTAATGACTTGATTTCTTCACTTGTTCTGGGCCATTCTGAGCATTTTTACATTCATTATAAAGCTATCAATTACAGCTTTTAAGACAAATTTAGACCTTGTGGTTGAGCAATTCAATTGCAGGTTTTTCAGAAGTGATGCTAGGAGAAAAAGTACAACTAATCACTTTATTTCTTTACTTGTTCTGGGCCATTCTGAGTGTTTTTACATTCATTAGAAAGCTATTAATTACACCCTTTCAGACGAATTTACACCTTGTAAATGTGGCCAGTATTGGTTGAGTAATTCAATTGTGAGCTTTTGAAAAATGATGCAAGAGAAAAGGTACAGTTAATCACTTCATTTCTTCACTTGTTCTGGGCCATTCTGGGTGTTTTTACATTCATTAGAAAAATATTAATTATAGGGTTTAGGAAAATTTAGACCTTGTAAATGTGGCCACTATTGGTTGAGAATTTCAATTTCAAGTTTTTGATCAATGGTATAGCAGATACAACTAATCACTTCACATCTTCACTTGTTCTGGGCCATTCTGGGCATTTTTAAATTCATTAGAAAGCTATAAATTACAGGGTTTGGGATGAATTTAGACCTTGTAAATGTGGCCACTATTGGTTGAGCAATTCAATTTTGAGTTTTTGATCAATGATAGCATGAGAAGGATAACTAATCACTTTATTTCTTCACTTCTTCTGGGCCATTTTTAACATTCTTGGATTTATTAGAAAGCTATAAATTACAGCTTCTAGAACTATTTTATACCTTGTAAATATAGCAGGTATTTATTGAGTAATTCAATTGGCATTCCAGAAGTTCAAACCATGGGAAAAAGGCAACATTGATGAACCACCATCTTAAAAATCTCGTGGGACACACGCAGAATAGAAACAATTTTAAAATAAATTTAAACTCATAACTAAAACATATTTTGAACCAGAGAAAGTGACATAGAACCCAAAATCAAGTCATCTGTAGATATATATAATTAGAATCAACTCAAAATATAATGGAAATTATATAAAATATAGGCTTGCATTGGGTATTAGGCAATATGGCAGAAAAAATAGCACTGTTTGGGGATTTGTAGGATCTCAAGTAAAGTATATAACTATTTAATAAGCCTAAATAATAGTAAATGGTGGCCAAAGGCCAGAGCAAAAAGAACCAAGTTAATAGCTGCATTTGTGATGGTGGAAAATGTGAATGTGGGGGGTGAGAAAGAAGTTCAAGGAGTGATGAGCTGGGTTTACTGCTGTGACCAGGTTATTTTGCAACCATGCAAAATAAATAAAGTAATGTGGAGGTTGCTTTACAGCATGATTTACATAATAAAAATGGTACCGTTGGATTCTTCTCATTTTTATGAAATTGAATGGTATATAATATGTCATGAAAAAAAATGTTTGAAATTATCACATCCATGTTTTTCCCACATCATGTGCCAGGAACAATGCCAAGCCTTTTCCTTTTTTTATATTTAGATTCTACTTTATCTGAGTAAATAGCTTGTTTTGTCTTTATATAGCTTTCCTGTGGTCATGGTGATAAATCAATGAATCAATGAAAAATTTGACTAAGTCCTGGGTTGATAAAAAATGAGTCTTTGATAAATCAAAGGACTCAATTTATCAAAGACTCATAATTCACCAAAGTTGATTGATTGGACCTGAGTTCATGAAAGTACTACATATTAAACTTGTAAAAGTGACCAGACCAGGGTTTGAACCCAGGACTTTCTGGATGTATCCCAGATGCCCTAACCAACTAAGCTATCCAGCTGTATCAGTGCCAGTTACATTCTTACTAATACCCTGCACCCTCAGAACATTATTCTTGCACAACTTATGTCAACCTTGTGACTGCATAGATGAGTCTCAGGCCTGCTTAATCAGAAGCTTCCTATGGTCCTAAGTCACATGCCAGATTACAAATCTAACACTACAAGGATTGGCAATTCTACAACCCTGTCACAAAGAAGTTCATTATCTCTAAACGAGCTGTATTTGATAAATGCCACTTTCCTGGCCTGTCCTCCAAACATCCAAACCCTTCATTTACTTTATTGCCTGTCACAAAGCCTTCTGACTCTGATCTCGCTTCATTTGTGCAGGAGCTAGGGGGGATGATGATACTTCATCTCCAACTCAAATTCCGCTCCCTAAGCCCATTGCGCCACTTCCCGCACATCTTGCACCTCTAGTTGATCAATCAGCTGAATTTACATAATTTTTGCATGTTTTTCATAAATAACTCTATTAATATTTTTGCTTGTTCTAACACAAATAACCTTGTTCCTGAATAAATAACTTGACATGGAATATCTTGATATTATTCAAAGGTGCTTGAATAATATTTGACTTGTTCAAACAAGAATATTTATGACTTATTTAAAAAACATTCAAGATCTTATGAAGGATATCCATAAGCATAATTTGAATA
>Ga0307517_10003010_pt1 | contig 26630 bp, 17 predicted proteins | sample 23_EM_MG_FD_194515 | JGI IMG/M metagenome (GOLD analysis project Ga0307517, IMG submission 194515) | Populus trichocarpa ectomycorrhiza microbial communities from riparian zone in the Pacific Northwest, United States - 23_EM | ecosystem: Host-associated > Plants > Roots > Unclassified | place... | reverse complement strand
TGCAGCGATCGGATCTCTTCAGGTCTGAAAAGCCCCATTTTACACCTCTTCCAGGTCTCGCTACCCACCTGGGTGTCCAAGACTTTTAGGTTAACAGAAAATAACCTGTTTTCCTGCCACCTAGGTCTCCTTGCACAAACTCTCTACTGTGTGCGACATTTCGATTCTCAACCGCCACCCAGTGCACAAACCAAACAAACAACCGACTCCAAATCCACCACTATGAGCAGAAATCCACCACAATCTTCGAAACCACCCGTACACCCACTTTACAACGTAACCTACACAATCCACCGCCTATCCCCTCTGCACAAATTCCCTCCGAGATCGGACTTCAAGTCGCACGCCCGATCCCTCCAGCAAATCCTGCTGGGTGACGTCCTGCGCGGAGTACGCATTGCGCTCGGCAACGAGGACGAAGCACTAGGACGGGCGGGTCGGTTGAAAGCCGTGACATGGGAGGTGCTACCTCGCTGGCAAACGTCGTGCGAAGATGACGATGAGGAAGCGGTGGAGGAGGAAGCGGGCGCGGGAGTAAAGATCGAGATGCAATATGAGAAGACAACATACACATCTCTATTATTGTCATCACCTTCGAGAGCCGCTAGGTTAGAAGATGACGACCAAGAGTTTACCAAACTCCCCTTACTTTTAACGCGCCTACCTAAATCCCTCCGGGATACACTGCTTAGCTACCTCTCTACACGATTCGATATCCTCCCGCTACCGCTGGCACTCCCGTCGTCGCTATTACAAGGGTCGATGGAATTCTACTTCTCGCATACCTGTAGTCCGCCGAAGGATGCGCAGATCTCTTTCGCTACGCCCACCACTACCCTCAAAACAATCACCGTAACTATCCCCCGAGACGATATTGCCAAGTTTTGTGCCCGCGGGAAGCAACTTCCTGGGGGAGGATTTTACGCAGCATTGAAGCATTATCTTCGAGGAACCATGGCATTGGATGTTGAGTCTTTGACGATTGCTAAGGTGGCGTGCGGGGGCTTTGTCTTAGGTGGGGGAGCTGGTGGAAAAGTCAAGATCTTTCCACCGAGGGATGTAGAGGAGCATGAGGCGGTGAGGAATTTAATCCAAGAGCTTGTCAAGGTAGTGGATGCGTGAGGAAGGGGGTCTGGTCTACGGTGTAGCATATCGGCGTATGGGTTATTGGATGCTCTTTAACCTGGGTTGTTTCAGTAATTGTATTTCTTCCATATGCTGGTGTATCATACGAATAATGTTTAATTTTCCGGTAGTAGGGTGCCATGAACACCCGGTGTTGTTTAGGAGCTATACGAGTAGTTTATCAGTATTTAGTATCTCACCTAGGACATAGAAGTTTCTTATAGATATAAAACCTCGCCAGTAACCCGAACAGCTCTTGATAATCTTCTAGCTCTTTTCTGGTATCGACTACAAGGTCGAATTAGGTCGGTACCGATTCTACGGGATCCCTAATTAAATATGGAATTTATGGAATTTCAACTCGCTCCAGCAAAACCGTGGATCAAAAAATAGAGGGAAAGGGGCATGCGTGGGTGGGCAAAAAAAAGAAAGGGATTTCGAGGTCTTGCTGGGGATCGAACCCAGATTGCGGGAAATTTCCTAGCCGCGCTGCTTCCAACGACGAGTCAAAATCCCGAGTGCTAGCCATTACACTACAAAACCATTACGAGAATCCCACAAGTAAAATATTTAATCTCGTTTTGAGAACAGAGGAAGCTCGGGTTTGCGAGCACCAGGTCCAGAGTAGCTGATGCATCATATTGTCATAAAAATACGCCACGAGGATCGGGTGTGTGGTTTTTTTCCTTTTCTTTTCTTTTTGCCCCCTGCAAAACAATTCACCCGTGCTGGCTCTAATTGGTCGCTTGGTAATGGATAATAGGATTAGCCTATTAACGTCCCTGATAAATGACCGTTCCCTTTATGGAACCAAGCCTTCTGATGGTAAAAGAGATGAAATTCTGTGAATGTTTTTCTTCTTCCGTTTACAGAAAGGCTATCTATCTCAGTTTGACTAGTAGGGTTTTTTTTACAATTTATCCCCCTGCTTGAGCACCGTATCTCTCTAGAAGCTACACTAACGCATTTGAGAGTACAGTAGGAATGCTGTAATAATTGGCCATCTGAGCCGGTCGAGAGGCAGCTTTTGAGTGCCCTGAATGACTCCAAGCTGGAACACCTTTGAGTGTACTTTCGGGCCTAGTTTCTGGACTCTCTATGAGCTGGCCGGTTTGAAATTACTGTGCGACTTGTCCAAGCCAGCCTATTACCTTTGAATGCATATGTATTTATATCAGTATTATCAGCTAGCAGGTGGGACTCTTTACACCTATTCAAACGCAGAGACCCTTTTGAGGCGAGCTCATTCAAGTTGGCTTAAACCCCATTCACTCGTACTCGCTCTGTTGATTCCAAAGCTGTGAAATATACTCTCTCATTCAGAAGAAAGCCTTCAGTCTCACGGGACACAAAGTGTACCTAACACAAAGAAATGTGACTTCTACCAATCACTTACACAACCTAAACCTCTGCCGGTTGCTGGATTCTGCTGTTAGCTCTACTCTCCGTGTTTACACAGGCTCCCCATCAAAGCCATAGAACTAGCTCGGAGGGGGTTCCGCCAAACACATCAGTAAGGGCGGGTCCTAACAGAGACCAGTAACCCGCGATAAATACTTCACAACCATTTCAGCGGGCTCAAGTATGAGTCCCAGGCTCACCCACCCCTCCGAGCTAGGATATAAGCCTGTGGAAATACACCGAAGGGCGGGGGTTCCGAGCATAGAAGGATACGATTTCTTGTCATGGCATGAGCCTTCGCACACGTTATCAAATGGTGTTACTACTTAGGCATTCAGAAAGGATTCTACCTCCCGTAGCAAGAATGCCCGGGCCGACAAGCCACCCAACCAACCGGCAGGCGGGTATAGCAGGGCACTCTACTGTACCGGTACCCCAATGGAACACGAAAATTCGACTTAAAGGCTTCAAAAAGCATTGGCTGAGCTCCCAGTGCCTCTGTAAATTTGATATCGTTTGAAAGCCCAACTATTTGGAACTGGTAGATACTGTACTAAAGCGCCTTGTTCAGCCCAAGCACTCCCAGACTGTCTGTGCCTCTGCCGATCTGCCTTGTGTCACTTGGGTGCTGTTAGATATTCGGCTAGATACATGCGCACAATATTTTCTACCTAACTCCTTTATTTCATTTCCCTTCGACCGCAGTATTATAGTGTCTCTCGCTGGGGCAGTTTGGTGCTTTCTTGTATAAGTATGGAGGTAAGCTCGTTATACTTTATACTATGTTTCTCTGCGGCACTATGCTCGAGTATAATAAAGCGACGGCGCCTCATCGGGAAGGGAAAGTTGGAAGCTGGAAGTTGGAACCCTTGATAAATATTTGAGAGGGAAGGAAACTGCCCGGCTGCAGGAAGTTTATGTCATTGGCTATTCCTTACTTTTTCTACCGTGCTGCCTCTGACATGGCCGCCTAGGCTTCCGGTTTCTGACTTCTGACTTTCATTTATGCACGGGGGCACGGTTACTTTAATAGACAATGCAGTTTCAAATAGGTTAGGTATACCCCCACAAGCTATTGTTAATATGGTAGCGGCCTCCACATGATAAGGCATTAGGAATTTGATATGAAATTCTTACTTGCAGAGACTACCATATCGTATGGTGAGCCTCTGCCGATTCCTTTCCAAGTAACCGACAGAGTGGGTTTCATGCTATAACAGCCGAGAGTTAATAATAGGACTTTCTTAATACCGGTATTAACCACAATGGTACGTCCTAAAGTTTCAAGCCTCCTCTTCATTCGAACACCGGAACTCGGCAGGTAGACAAGAACGTTAGAGCGACTTCGAGAAGAACCTGATACCCGACAGATTCACTTGTACCCGAATATAAACACTTTTTACCCCTTCTCTGTCCTTGTTTTCCCGTGGGCGTCAAGACATGTCCCGAGGGCAAGGATTTTCGGAATAATAAAATAGATGAAACAACCCTAATTCAGCCACACGGAAGATCTTCTGCGAGGGATAGGGTTTGGTTCCAGGGGCGTTGAGGCTCCGAAACAACGGCTAATATCTCCACTTGGCTGGGCGCTTTCCCAGAACCAACTGTTCCTACCGGCAGTCCGACGCTTGAGACGAGGAAGGATCCATGAACTGACTAAATTAAGAAGCACCCAGATCGCACCATAGCACATCCCATAATGCAAGTAAACCACGGTATGGACAGCAATACTTCCGCCTCCGTCATTAACTGTTGCAGAACAGTGCCGTCTTGGTTAGGCCGCCGTTTGACTGGGAAACCGCTTTGCAAGGAATATCTTGCTTGGTGCCCAAAGTGACGGTCAATAAGTAACTTTGTTTCCCACTCCTCTTTTTATTTTCCCCTACCTCTATGGTCTGCCCTCTGCCCTCAGCCGTGGTCCCATTCTGTTCGTTTCAGCACTGAGTGCTCTTTTGTTTATTTCACCTCACTTCACCTCTTTCTACACTTTACCTTTTCCTTTTTTCACCTTTCCTGGTTCGGGTAACCAACAACTATTTTCCAACCACATTGACCGAATTTTAAAAGATGAAAAAAGAAAAAAAGGCCTCCCCACAGGGCGCCACACCAATCGATAGGCCAGCCAGCCCACCAACTCTTGAAACGATCGCTCGAACAATCGATGAATTCTCCTTCATATTTACCGGCTTCCCACCGCGATTGCCACCGTCGGTGAAGCAGCGACATTACCGGACTACAAATGACAACCACCACCTGCCAGCGGACCTCAGCAATGTCTACCCTTCCCTTCCCCCTCAAAGAGATTTCGTCTTCCAATCCTTTGAAAGGAAGGACAGACCCCTTCTGCCACCACCACCACATCATCATCAACTCCGAGAAGGCAGGCTAGAAGAAGCAGAGTCCGCGACTCCACTACACGATTCCGATCCCAGTGTGGCATCAGCAAAGTCTTGCGGCAGCAGAGAGTCGGGAGCTCCATCGTCCTCGTCGGCCAGAAGCGAAAGCGGAGGTGAAAGCGAGGGATACCCCCACCCCCCGTACGCAGATATCCCGACAACAGCAGGGCTAGAAATGGTGAACCACCAGCGCCATTCCCACCTATCAACGACCAAGAAGCGATACCAGTTACCAAAAGACTATACCAAGCTCCCACACTTCCACCCCCCGCGGTTCTCCAGACGTTTGAGAAATCTAGTAGCGGAGCGCAGGCGGCCTATGAGATTGCACCTGGTCCCCGTCGTACGGGCGCCGATGCAGGACGAGGAGAAGGGCCAGGCTGCGGAGTCATATTGGGTCATCACCTCCCCTGACGCTGAAGCTGCGCATGTAAAGCCACGGCGGTCGTGGAGGGCTATGAACAGGAAGATTTTACTACTGGTTATTTTCGCGGCACTATTTGGTGGGGTTATCATGTTGGTGCTTGCCCTGGCATTGGCGTGGGCTCGGTGAGAGGACGGCCATAGCACTTTATGGGGACGGGAGTGTATAGGTTGGAAATGGGGGATTCACATTACATCACATTACGGAGTTTACTTTACCTGTTTGCCTATTTTTTATTTATTTTTTCTCTTTACACATCAGCTCTCTCTTCCGAGGGCTGCGGCAGATAAGTGGGAGGAAGGAAATGGAAAGGTGGGGGGTTGTAATATATATGGGACCTTTAGATGGGATGCTTAAAAGGATGGATGGGTGTATGGGTACTGGCATACTTGGGTTACGTTTTTTTACGCGCATCATGCATAACAATAAAAGGCATTACTTTATACGTCACTAGACTAAAATACTTCTTTCCTGCAATATATACAGCCTCGTCCGCAAACCTCCCATGCGCCCGAATTCCAAATACTACGAGCCCTTAAAACGCTTCACTAGCCCTCTCTTTCCATCACTCGGTGGGGAGCAAATTGCGACAAAAAGTCGAAAATAGTTATCTAACAGGCTCCGGGAATTCTACCGTTGATGGATATTTTTCTTGGGCGCAGCGGGGGGTATAACCTTGCTGGCAGGGCCGTGCCAGTGTCATGCTGAGTGAATGCGGGTTTCATAACACATCACTCGGCCTTCAGGTTCTCCGGGAGCAGAGCGTAAAGTGTTACGAACGGGTCTGAGGTTTGCCAAGGTGGTGTCATGCCGTGTTGTGTTACGATACACTAACTGTCCTGTGCTGTACCAAGACAATCGGCGTTACCCGTGTCTTTTCGTACCGTATGAGTCGGATTCGCCCTCAGGAGGCTCTAACCAGTCATTAGTGTGGCGATTTGGAGATTTTGTTGTCCCCTGGGTGGCTAGGCTTCCCTTGGCCCCAATCCGACTCTTTACAAGAAGATACTCATCCCTAAGAGGAGAGCGCAGCAAGATACAGTATACTACTAGTAGGGAAGTTCTGGATGTATATAGCAACAACGCTTAGCTATATTTTCAACCACGAGATCGGTTTAAGCTGCCGCCCAAGGTATACCATTCAGGTCGCAATAAGTATCGTACTCGAGTACCAGCTCGAGGGAGGAGAGAGCCTCCCCTACCCCATCATTACTCCAGTGCCGTCGGGAGAGGGACTGGCAGCGGTGCGTGGTACTGTGCAGGCGTGGTTCCCGGTCCGGCTATAGGTGGAATAAGCCCTGGTCCTGTTGGTGTCGGCACTGGTGCCTCCAATGGCGGTGGGGTGTCTGACGGCCTGGGGTACCGGTACCGCAGGCGTACGAATACATAGTACTCTCGCACACGTAGCTTACCGTGCAGCGTTCATGCTGTGCTTAAGTGCGATAGAGAGTCCCGAATCCGAGTGGGCTGTGGGATTGCAGAAGGAATGATAACTCATGAGTCTTGGCGATATCAACCCAACCACCCGTTTCATTCAGGAGCTGGGAGGGTGACAAGAATATCAAGGCAACCATATCAGAGTCGCACAAAGTGGAAAATCGCTAAAAAGTGCAGATTACAACTTCCCAGACAAAGCCTTTTCCACCGCGAGTTCGGGAGGTTGTTGGCTGGAGGGTTTGCCCCACCCACAGGCAATGACAGATATCATACCTGTAGTGGAGAAGCCAAGGCCTACCGTAGGAAGCTCATGTATACAGGCGCAAGGTTCTGACTTACACGGCATCCCATAGCGTTCAAAACCACGCCGGCGGGCCGTCGTTGGCAAGGCAGGGCTGCGCTCGCACAGTATAAGTAAACAAGCCGAAGAAATTCCTATGATAAGCTAGCTGAAAACCCCACATAGTAATCGTATCGCTACTAAAATTCAGGTCCCAAGCCATAGATCCTCAGCTGTGACGAAAACACGACCGAAGGAGGCGACGTAAACTTGCGGACTCCCCATTCCCATACAACTGTAGCTCCTTTCATTTTTACCCTACATTCTATGGTACGGTACTTGTGTTGTCCCGCCAGGCGCCCGTTGAGCTGAAGCCATCCTATCCTCCTAGTGGCGTTTGAGCCGCCACCAAACGGTCGGACTAGCCACTTCTTAGACTCACCGTGGCAACCATCATCCCCTCCTCAAAAAGTACGAATACAGGGCACACCCCACAAATCCAACCCGCTAAACAGACAGACCCTATCAACGCCTCCAACCAGCACTTACGGGCGATTGATTTTTCTCTCACTAATTCACCGGAGAAACAGAACTGCGCGAGAGCATAGTGTGGGATTCTATTTGCCGAGGTTAGGAAGAACAGAAATCTTTGTGTGTGGGCACGGTCAACCGATACTGTCTGAGGGGATTGCAACCTCATTAGTCACGACCGGACTCCCCGGTACTTGGAAGTTCAACTCGACATTCTAGCACGACCATGAATCGTGCTCGCAAGCGTAAGTTACAAATGCTAGAGCGAAAATATTTGAAGGGGGAAAAACATTCTAACTAGCTACTGGTGCCGTGCAGGTGAACTACGAGAACTCAATAAACTCGCTTGGGATGGGCAAAGAGGTACCGATTACCTCATGTGCGATTTTTTTGCTCTCCCTCCTCTAAAACTGACCAATTGTACATTTAGACGTCTTCAAGACTGCAGGGTCACTCGACTCGACCCTGAAAAAGAACACGGCGGTTATCAAACGGCTACGCACGTCCCTGGACTCGTATCAAGTACTCCTCAAGGAGATCCAAACAGTTGCGTTAGAAAAGTACCTACCGGAGGTTATAACAGCCGTCTATGAGGGGCTCTTGAAAACTAAGACCGCTTCGGAAATCGCGGCGGCGGTCGAGGTAGTGTCTGCCTTGCACCAGAGATTCCAGAGGGATTTCACGCCGCAGTTTACCTTCACGCTTGCTAGGGGACTTGCAACACCTCGGCCGGATGCGTTGAAGGGTCTGAGTCCTGAGCAGAAGGAGCGAGAGGAGAAGGAGAGGTTTGCTAGACAGAGAGTTCTGTTGAGAGTCGGAGTGGAGTTGTACCTAGTTGGCGTCGTACGGAGTGTGCAGGATGCCGTGAGTGTGGATGATGGTATGGCTGCTAAGGGTGGCGGTGTTAAACTTCCCAGTGTCGTCAACGGGAAGGATGCAGCGAAGAAAAGAGACAGAGATACGGAATTAGAACCGTTTCCACTGGAAGTTTTGAAGGACTTACTAAATAGGGATAAGGATCACCTCAACCTCCCACTGGTCGTGCTTTTTGTTAAAAATTTCCCTTACGACACACTTGGGGTTAGGTCGAGGAACTTGACGAGGAGGGATGTGGGGGGGGATGGCGCCACATCTGCAGAGAAGCCGGCCAACGGCGAAGCCCTGAACACCGATGCCAATGGCACGCCTTCACTTGATTCTACTGATCCTCCGCTGCTCTCCCCGGAGCTCCAACAACGGTTCAAAAACGTTCTCGCTATATATCTGGAATCCGTTAAGACCCATATTGTCCGCCAGCACAAACACCTGCAAACACAATCTGCACGCAATGCCGAGGCTTATGTGAAATCCGGGGAGATATTTGAAGACCGTCAGGCAAATTACGAAAAATTGGTGAAAACGCAGGAGAAATTTATTGCCAACGCTCAGGTTGTTGCGGATGTCCTAGGTGTGGAGATGCCAGATCTACCCGATGAAAAGGATGGGGCCGAGACAGCCGGGGATAGTATTATCCGGGAGGGTGGTAGCATGTTTACCTCGCGGGAAGACGGTGGCAAATTTGGCATCTGGGAAGACGAGGATCAAAGGAGGTTCTACGAGGATCTGATAGATTTGAAGACCAGAGGTGTCCCAGCAGTTCTCTTGGAGGATGGGAGGAAGAAGAAGGCTGAGGGTGAGGCGAAAGCGGAGGAGGAAGTCAGGGCCGACGGGGAGAAGCCTGTCGAAGAGGAGGACAACGTCGCTGACGACGATTCTCACGGTGAGCTAAAGGATCCCGATGCGCCGTCACCCACAAATGAGAGCAATACCGGGAATGATGAATCCACCGGTACTACCATCGCGAATAAGACGATTGGTGCTCAGGTGGACGCCCTACTTGTGCGCCTCCCTGAGCTCACTAACCGGGACCTCATTGACCAAGCAGCCTTTGAATTCTGTTTCCTGAACTCCAAAGCCTCTCGGAATCGTCTTCTCAAAGTTCTGCAAGAAGTTCCTCGCGGCCGTCAAGACCTCCTGCCCTATTATGCGAGATTGATTGCGACCTTAAACAAGTATCTCCCCGATATAGGGAAGGGTATGGTTGAATATCTTGATAAGGAATTTCGATCCCTGCAACGCCGTAAGGATAAGGAACTGTCTGAAGTTCGTTCCCGAAACGTCCGGTATCTCTCCGAATTGACAAAGTTCGGAATCGTCCCTCAACACATAATCTTCCATTGTTTAAAGGTCGCCCTTGAGGACTTTCACAAAATTAACATCGACGTTATCTGCAACACCCTCGAGAATTGTGGAAAATACTTGCTCCGAAACCCGGAGACTAGTGGTCGGATGACTATCTTCCTAGAAACATTGAAGAGAAAGAAGGACAGTGTTCAGTATCTTGGGCCCCAGGAACGTGTTGCGATAGAGAATGCGTTTTACTACGTTAATCCTCCCGAGAGACCAGCCATCGCACAGAAGGAGCGCAGTGTAATGGAGTTGTTTGTCAGGAAGCTTATATATCTCGACCTAACAAAGCGGAATTATGTAAAGATCCTGAAGCAGCTAAGGAAACTTCACTGGGACGACGAACAAGTGGTTTCACTTCTCTTCAAAGTTTTCACTAAAATCTGGAGGGTAAGGTACAATAATGTCCATATCCTTGCTATTTTGGTTGGGGCGCTCGGACGATACCACCAGGATTTTGCATACTCCGTCATCGATGAGGTGCTTGAGCAGATCTCTCTTGGCTTAGAGCAGAATAACTTCAAACACAACCAGCGGAGGATAGCGCAGGTCAAATACCTTGGAGAATTATATAACTACAAGCTCGTTGATTCGCCGGTGATCTTTGATGCACTCTACAGGATCGTCACGTTTGGTCATGAAGGTGGTACCCCCAGACCGGGCAAGATTTGTCCATTGGATATGCCGGACGACTTTTTCAGGATTAGACTAGTTTGTACGTTGCTTGATGTCTGCGGCATGTGCTTCGATAAGGGAAGTGCAAAGAAGAAGCTGGACTTTTTCCTGACGTTCTTTCAGGTAGTTATCCCTCTCGTGGTGTTTCAAATAGGCTAATACATTTTTGATAGTACTATGTATTTACGAAGGACCCTTTGTCAATGGACATCGAATTTATTATCCAAGATACCTTCGCTCAGATCCGACCTACCTCGAGTCTATACACCAACCTTGAAGAGGCTGGGAAAGCCTTCGAGGAGGCTGTACAGAAAACCTATAAGCCAGATGAAGAGGAGAACAAGAGCATTGGTGATCAGGATGAGGTCGATGAGGCCGAGTCGGTATCTGATGGCGAGCAACGCGGCCGCTATCGGGACGAGGAACATTCTGACGAAGAGGAAGATGAGCCCCCCGCCCCGGCCATTGCTCCCGAGCAGCCTGAGGAGTCCGAAGAGGACACCTCGAGCGAAGACGAAGAAATTGTTGTCAAGCTGGAAGAGGAGGAGAGAGATCCTGAGGCGGAAGCAGATTTTGATCGTGAACTTGCCAAACTGATGCAGGAGAGTGTTGACGCAAGAAAGTTTGAGCGGAAGCCCCTATTCGATGTCCCTCTGCCAATCAAGCGTGGCGGTAGCACATTGAGTAGAGAAGCCACTTTCGACAGCGATGCTGGTGATAACCTGGCTAGTAGCCCACCGCCTTCGGGTGGTGGCATGATGGCATTTAGCTTATTAACCAAGAAAGGTAACAGGCAGCAGACCAAGGTCGTTGAGCTACCAAGCGATAGTAGTCTGGCAATGGCAATGAGAAACACGCAAGAGGCAGAGCGAGCTGAGAAGATGAAGATCAAGGAATTAGTCATGAGTTACGACCGCATGGAGGAGACTTCTGAGATTGAATGTGAGTGTTGTTCTATCCCCACTCCTAATGAAACCTTACTAACCTAGCGTATAGCTTTAGAACGCCACGCAGTAGCAAACGGCGCGCACATCAAGTATGAGAAGGGCTCTGGTAGAAGCGCCCAACGCGGCCGCAAACTATCTCTTAGCGACGTAAACTGGTATGAGCCCAATAATAGCCCCTCAAAAGACGCACCTATCCCGTCCCGCCGTGGCAGGGTGAAGGGAAATTTGCCGCCATCAAACCAGACACAAAACGCGTCTGAACAGAGTGGCCAAATTCCCCTTTTCCCTGCGAGCGAGTGGCCTTCGCTGCCCCCTTCCATTACCGCCGCCTCCATTATCACTCCTACTCTCCGCACTTCTGCCCCCGATCCCTCCTCTCACACTTCCTCTTAAACCCACCGCACCGGTGGGCGTTGTAACAGCTCGCTCTAACTACAATAGGACATAAATCCCCGCACCATTGCAAACCCGGAGATGGATCGAGAAAATTATCATCAACGTTACCCTGTCGAACTACAGAACGGAATGTCAGTGGTTCTTTTCAAAAAAAAAACCATTCAACAAGATGCTGGCCGAAATCGATTATGTGCCTCTTTTTTTTATGAAAATCCCAGATTGCTAGGGGTGATGAATAGGCTTGCTTGCTTACTCGGCCCCTTCATTTGGGAGTGCTTTGTTTGTGGGGAGGAGACGGAGAAATTGGTGGAATCGGGAGGAAAGGAGGTGGCTATTGGGCGGGGCGGGTGGATGGGCATAAGAGCGAGGGGGGGATTGCTTTTTAAGTGAAATCGGCGGTGCCGGGGTTTTACAGTAGCTAGTGTACAGTGGTTGTAGTTTTGCGGGTCGCGGTTTTACTTGCACCCGGATTCATTTCTGGATATGATATCTAAAAGGGTATTTTAGATATAGCGAGTGAGTAAGTGTGGTCATTCACCACTGACTAGCCAACAACCAACCAGGCAAACCAAGTCCCAACCTTCATTCAACATGTGGGTGGGTACATGAACAGGAATTGTGGATTGAGGGATACTGTATCTAGATTTGGTTGGCTTACCTCACTCGCTTGCTCGCTGGGGGGGACTTTGACCGTTTATAACATACACCGCTTGTAAGTAGCTGCTACGATCACTATGATAGCTTTAGCCAATAAAACAATCCAAAAATGGAGAATGAAGTCTTCCCCCCCTTCCCTAAACGTACTGCAATCAATCCGCCAACAGCTATAGTCACCAGGAGCAAATAACAAACTGTGGGTAGACTATTCAACCCCCCCTCCTAAACCTCCAAGTGAACGGTAGTGTATTGAATGTATTGTATCATTGCATTGCGTGACCCCACAACATCGTGGGCCCCCAGACCCCCGAATACCCCCCCTTCCAATCCCCCGCACACACCACTCCCCCCCAAGCCTAATTCAACCCACTCCTCCCCCCTTTCTCAGCCCTCAACTCCTCCATCTTCTTGACCCGTCGCATAAACTCCTCATACTGACACTTTTCGTACGAATGCCTCTCATCCTATATCCGCCTCTCCCCCCTCTTCATCAGCACCCACCCTACCCCACCTTCCGCCCCCCCCCCCCCCCCCCCCTCCGGTGAAGAAGAAAATACGCACCTGGCATTTCCACGGCATGTAAAACTCCTCGTACCGGCAACGATTCAGCGGGACCAGTAGACTCGCGCACTTGTCGCGGTAGGCGAGGGGTAGGCGTGCGGTGGACATTTCCTCCGATGTTACTGCGCGTTTGGGTTGGTTAGCTGGTTGGGCTTGTGGGTTTGGAGGGGGGGGAGGAGGGGAGGGAACGTTGGGTGGGGGTGGTGGTGGTGCTGGGGGTTGTTATTGTCATTTTTTCTCCTCCGCCTGTCGGGTTTCTGAGGGGATTGGTGTTTGTGGTTGAGGTTGAGGTTGTGAGCGGTGGTGATGGTGGTGTTCTGGGGGGGTAACTTTGGTTCGTTAATTTGGATGGGGTATGGTAATTGCGCGGTGCCTTAGTTGTGGGGCATCGCGGTAGAACCGTAGGGTCGGTTTGGTTTCGTTTGTGTTTTGTGGGGTTGGATGGGCGCTGCTGACTAAGTGTCCCTTCCGATCCCACCCTTCTTGGCAGCGAGTGATTCATCAAGCCTCACTCGGTAGGCGCGTTAGTTTCGTGTCGCCGGTTGAAAACATAATCCGTAGGCATAATGCTATGTAAGAAGAGTAAAAAGCTTTGACATCTTAAACCCCTGTCCTTCCCTTCACTAACTTCCACCCCCGGGTAGGCTATGAAAGCAAGAGGTGGTATGTGGGACTGGTGATGTGCCTCTGTTTTACTTAGTAGAGGCCGGAGGATATCATATCACGCGCCCATATTACTTCGTTGTCCTGCTTCCTTGTTGCTGCCTTGGGTACCCGTATGACCCCAAATAATCGAACCGGGTGCTATGTAGTTGAGAATTACCTACTTTAGAAAAGGGGCGAAAACCAGCGCAGAAAAAGAGCTGCTCAGGCCCCCCCCCCCCCCTGCAGGAGGCAACTCTAACGACATACGGTAGCACACGGTTCCATTGTTTGAGATCATGCAGTATGACACCGGCTCCTCCATCTTGTCTCACATACCGACACTGAAAATACTGCACCAGCAATTCTCAAGAACGCAAAAGAGATTTAATCGACAGTACAACCCAAGGCTTTGATACCTTTACCCACTTGTATTGAGTTATTCGCTAGTTCTACCTATTTGTTTGTTTGTTTGAATTATTTACAGGCACAAGTACCCGGTTTCACTCTTACAGTTCATATAAGATCAGATCATACCTACGCCGCGCCCCATCAATCCGCAACATAAAAATAAAGAAAGAAAGATGAACAAAGTTTAGACCGTTTGAAACGCCGTGTTAGCCTTACATGGGGGTACCTTCGTGATGAAGGGGAAAAAATAATACTGTACACATGATGGGAAAAAAACCAAAAAGCTCCTACGAAAAAATCTTGTGTATACGCGGGGGTAATTGAATGGGAGTGTAAGAAAAAAAAAAGATTGAAAGAGGTCTTCTAGAGAATTGTATTTCGTCTAGCTCTAGCACTACGTCTGATTTTTGGTCCCCGGGTGGTGAGGTCCTCCTGTGGTTCACTCTTTAGTGCCTTCACGCGGTCCAAAAGGTGGTTCATTTTCCTTGGAGAAACTATCTCCACAGAAAACCCCGCGCTTGGTGATGGAGAGCACGACCGCTCCGGAGTATTCAACCGGACGAAGGGCAGCATATTCTCCCATTTAGATTTGTGGCTTCGCGATGGGGTAGACGGTACTAATGGGCGGTCGAACGCGACTAAAAACGGGGGATTCGGTGGGCATCTCTTTTCTATCCTGGAGCCTGAAGTAGTCGGGGGGCTTGGTTGGCAGGTGATTTTAGCCTCCGTGCCTGGTGGGATCGGTGCACACTCCCCAACTTTCATACATCTACTGGGCGGTCCTGTACTCCTAGTATTGGCATTGGCCGGCTGCTTACGACCGCTCCTCGAACTAGCCTTTTTCGTATGTTTAACCCTGGTCTTTTTGACAGGCGTCGGTTGATCCTTAATCGCCCCACTAATGTCGCGGGTCTTCCTCTTTTTCTGTACTTCTCCATTTGCCACTTTTTGTATGAGGGGGTTTCGGGCCCCGGCTCTCTTCAGTTTTGCTTTCGGTCGGGCAGCGAGGTTTTCTTTATCTTCCGGAGCATTCTTCATAAGTGCCAACTTCATCAGCTTGTCGACCTTCGTTTGCTTCATCCATATTTCTGGATGGTTACCCTTCAGAAGTTTAACAAATCTGTCGCAGTCCATCTCGACGTGAAAATCAATAACATCCTTCCACAGGCTGAAAGACGCGGCAGTCTTGTTGACATAAATAACCTTGCCCTTACGGGCGTGCACAGCCTGTGCCATTGCCTTGACGATAGCCCTAAGCCCATGAACTTTGAGTGATGTTCCGAGAATAATCAAATAGTCTGGGTTGGAGCGGAGGTCGGCTGCTGTAAGGGTGCCAATCTTCTCGGCAAGAGGATGCTCTTCGCCGTAAAGCACAATGTTCGGCTATAACAATTTAGCACCAACACCTATTCTAAGCGATGGAAGAAACTCACTCGTAGGCTACCGATTCGAGTACCTCGCTTCCCGCTCTGTCTTCGCGTTTCATCCATGCCAACACAATCCGGGCAATCAGGAGCTTCACCATCCCGTAAAGTCTCTACATTAACTTTGTCGTACTTGCACAAAGCTTGACATTGCATGCACCGAAGCAGGTTTAGATCTCCGTGAAGTTGAACAACTTGGCACCCCTTTTCCTCCTCCGTGTCTGGTATATCAGAGTTTTCAGCGCTAGGCCTCTTTCTCTTCCCCTTTCCTAGTGCCAGATTCGTTGTCATTCCTTCTCTTTCCTCTAGCCCATCGATGTTCTGGGTATAGCACCTCAACAGGCGGCCATTTTCACCCAGAGCCCGAATAAACTTGTGTGTGGGACTAGTCTCCTTGATGGCAAGTATGGAGTCTCTGAGTTGGGCAATGAAGGTGTAGAACACTTTAATCGAGGCAGGATTGCCGAATACCACAGAATCAAAAAGGTCCTTTCCTTTGACTACGATATCCGGATAGCGGGATTTGACGAGATTGTATAGTCCTTCCTCCGATCGGAAGTCCTGCGGGATAATTATCACCAATAATCAGCTATGTAAACTATAGTTGTATTTGGACGCGTGCGTTGTCATACCGGGATTCCACAGCTTGTGCTGATTCCAGCGCCTGTAATCACGACTGCCCTCTTGGAACGTGCAATACCATCCGCAATTTCCTGGATCAGACGCGAGTCCTTAGAAGTCACGGTGACGATTGTCATCGTCAGCCGCTAAAATATAGCGGACTAGAGAGAGATAATAGAGAGGGAAGAAAAAATGTAACAAGTAAGAAGTAGGTTTACTAGGAAATCCAAGGACAAGGTTAAGAAAATCTGAGAGCGCGGTAGAGGGGAAGAGATTTTGAGAATTGTTAGGAGGAGTTCCGGTGTGCGGTGGGAAGAGGGAAAATGGAGATTGAAATGTTTAGCAAGGAATGGGAGTTGGTTGTTACAGTAACGACGGTGTGTGATAGGAAGAGGAGGCGGTAATCAATGGCTCAGTATGTATGATCGCTGCGGGCTCATGGTATTAGTACTGTGCCCAGATTTCCCGGTTGGGTTCATTTTGAGGCTGAAAGGACAAGAGACGCGACGAAGGCACTCAAGCGCGCTGGGCAATTGGGCACAGCTACTATTATCTTAACCACACTATTCCCTAATCCAGCTCGCGGGGTTTCGTTGTGGCTGGGCACGGCTGCCACGGCAACCGCCCCTGTCCACTCGGGCAATCACTCGAGCACAGGGCCCGATGACGCAGCTTGACGAGGAAAGCTTTCATCCCGACGTTTTGATTTACGGGCATGAAGCATCCCATCCATTCACCAATTACCTCACCTCCGCCAGCTGTTAAAAAGCGCCCGCCCCTCATCTTCTGCGGTGGGATTAAAGTGCTCTGGGAAGACTGCCACAAATCGATCGAGAGTTCTTCGGCTCAAATTCTGCTTCCTCTCCATACTCGCACGACTACAAAATTGTTCCGACTAGTCATGCCACTCAATATGAGAAATCCCTGGGCCATTTCGACCTGGCTTTATCTATTCTTCATTGTGGTGGTCTGCCTCCTTACGGTCGTGGTTTGTATGAAGCTCATGCTTCTTTGGCTAGCCCTTGTGATCATTTCCGAGTTGCCGGTGGTGCGATGGCTAGTACCTATCCAGCTTCCTGCTCGGGGACGTCATCGGGGGATACTATAGAAGTTGACATTGTGATGCTCTAGGGATGGGTTGGGTAGGGCTCTGGTTTGCATTGGGCGCATTGGGGGTTTGGGTTCTTTTCATGTTTGACGATTGGGTTTCTGGTCAACGGGGAGTTTTTTTTCGCAATGGTTTGGGCCATGCCGGGGCGATTGGTCTGGAATTGTAGCAATGATACTCTATTTTATTTCGTTTCTCAAAATTTGCTTTTATCTGTGGATTATAACGGTGAGTGCTTTTCATGATACAATGGATGGTTCCATATTAAAAGATCATATGGTAAGCCATTGTATCTCGAGCCAACGTTGTCTATGGATCTCAGCAAACCAATAGCCTCTCGACCTTCTTGAATAGCTTGATAGAAATTGCGGAATTGCGGGATGATCCCCCGGGTATGGCTTGGTACTGTGATCGAGCCGGGTATCACGGTTTGATTCATCCGGGTATAGAACTTACACGAAAAACAACAGCATCCAGTTCAGGTAACCAAACCTGTATAAGGCAACACTGCGCCACTCCACATGGGCAGCCTAAATTTCTCCTAAAATACTGGTATAGATGTTAAACTACAAGTAACTTGAGAGATTTCAAGTCCACTGCAAAATATCTAGCCTCCGTAACTTGATACTCAGGAAAGTTGTGTAATTTACGCAGCGCAACCCCCTTGATATCTCAGATCATCCTCTCTGCGCAAACTGGCCCGAGATAGGCTGGTAAATGTGGCTTGTGTTGGAGGCAGCAAACCCCACGCCCACACCTCTACCCCCGTTGTCAAAATATGGTCGAGAGTGAAAACTGGCCATCAGCTCCGTGCACAAATTCTTGGCTGCCAACAAGAGGCTCAAAAAAAAAGGCACTTTTGCAAGCTAAAAAAAGGGCGCTTTTATATCTCTTCTCCCAGTCAAACAATGCTTTTTCAAACAAACACCCTTTCAATCATTACCCATAAACGCCATAACAAATAAAACATCCAGAATCCGCCAAAACTCACAAAATGTAGCACAGCGTAGTACTTATAGACCTCACTCGAGTACTATTTTTAGCCTACAAGAACTGATGATCTACGTGAGCTTTCTCTCTTCCAGGGTAGCTGATAAATAGAGCAACCTGTTTTTCTACGCTCGCCCCATTGCCTACCTAGGAAGTCATATCTCCATTTCCCGAACTCTAGATAAAGACGTAATTTCTAACCCCCTCAACTATCGCCCAAGTAGATCTTTGACATGCTGAAGGTGTCTGCGAATCCAACCCTTCATCTCCGCTGGGTTTGTAACCAACTCATAGAACGGTTGCCATCCCCAACATCAGGGGAATTCCGGGTTATAGGCCGGACTTACACCACATGTTCCAGAGATATTCCCACTGGAGCTGTTGAGAGGGCCAATTGCATCTCCCGTATAGAGATTCTCTTTTTTCTCCTAAAGATCGTTGAGCACTTTGACTGAGTGACCGCTGGTGATCCGGAGAAATGGTCTTGAGGTACAAGGAACTTGTGAAGCCCAACTTGAATATGGGATATGATACCTTGAGCGGGAGATTATCTTGAGCCACGAATTTTGTATAATATTCGCGTTGATATGAGAAAAGGGCTCCCGTTCCGCCAACGCTCCACATTTGGTCAGATGCTTGTGCTGATTTATTAGCGTTGGGGAAAAAGAAGGGGGATTGAAAAAAAATTCAGATCTATGATACTAGCTAGCAGGATAAGTATACAGCCCTACGGTAAAGTTTGCGTGGAATACCCAGTTGGCATTGGGTAAGGCGTTAGGAATCAGCCAACTCCCAGGGGGGTATCAGGAGGTTAGGAGCTCAATGCTATCCCTCACGGCTATTATCCAACATTCCGTCACGTGGGGAAGGCAAAACTATTAACTTAGGCAGGTTATGTTTGGCACAGTGGTAGACGGTAGAAAGAGAATTTACACGGAACTTAGACACCTCGCTTAGCTCTTAGAATTCGCTCTAACTAAAACAAAAAACTCATGACAGAAACAAGTGTATAAGTAAAACATGATCAACCACTTCATGATCCTTCCGTCGATCACCACACTTATCTCTCTATCCTGCCATGCCTTTATTCCTCCGTACACTCCCGTGATAAACAAAGGAAAGACATGGCTATCTAATCTCTTTCAAATCATTAACCATTCTATCTCAATCTCCCAAATCATCCGCAAGCATCTATCTAATCTCTTTCAAATCATTAACCATTCTATCTCAATCTCCCAAATCATCCGCAAGCATCTATCTAATCTTTCAGACTCTCCCGCATCTTCCAAAGTCAACCACATCCTTTCAACAAAAACAACAAATCCTGCCCAATGGGGGACTGGGAGATTGAGGGTCTTAGCTTTTATCAATAAAGCTGTGAGCCAAATTAATTTTACGGCCAGGTGCTAGGGCTTGAGTCTAGACAATATAGACGCATAGGACCTGGGAGTCAGGCTCGCCATCGGCGAGGTATCATCGCAAAAAGGAAGAGAGAAATAAGACAAAAGAAGGAAAAAGAAAAAGAAAAAGAAAGTATTGCCTCTTTCAGTTTGGAGAGGAGCATTGGAATACAGGACACGATCGGCCTGTAACCATGGTCTCAATTTCCAACATATCGGGGGAGAACAAAAAAACCCTAATTAGATCACCAAAATCTTCTCTACCGATGGTTGGTTTTTCGATATAAGGGAGACTCGTCACAATCTCATCCTGTATTTGATGGAGCACCGTGCCAGATCAATAGATGTAGAGTTCAAATAGATGATTCGAGCCAGACAGTTGCCTGTGGTCAGCTCCTACCTCTATCATTTATGTAGTCATCAAAGAGAGGAATCCCCCCCAAGGGCTATCTTTGCGGTTACGGCATAACCCCCTGTAAGCCAAATACCTTTTATGCGATTATTTCCTTCTTTCGAAAACACTATTGGAGAAGTACGAAGATTGCACGAGCTTAACCAGGTGACGGGTCGGCCGATGCATCCGTCCGCTTAAAGTATCTTATCGTTAGAACTAGAGTGGTGCCCAGGTGGAGCAGATAGAGACATTCATGCTTTAGAGAGTGATAATACCGCCCTTGAGGCAGCGGGAGAAGTCCAAAGTTCTCAGATTTAAGAGGTTGAGGTTTGGGACGGGTGATAGCTGCTCGCTCCAGCTCTTCTTGCAGCCCTGTGTGAGTCATTATACATGGCGCTATGGAGTCCTAGTAGAAGAGGAGTTCTTGATCGGAAGTTTTTTTCTGGGTTTCCTTGTTTCTTTCAACTCCCACCCTAAGGGCGCTCTTTCACAGGTTGAGGGAAGAAGGATCAAGGAGCCCTCCGCGCCTTGCGGTTTCATCTACTGGTGAATTAGAGGGGTGAGGGAAGTGTGATGAATGGTTTCTTGCTTGTATTTTTTCTTCTCGGTATGATAAGGTATTATAGGGATAGGGCTGGAATTGGTGCTGGGTTATGAGATGCTAGATTTCGGTACGGATTGAGTTGCGGGCCTTGTTAGCTCACGCGCAGCTAGGGCGCTGTTGCTTGTTGGGGCTGGGTTCCGACCTGGGCATTGAAGTTACTATATGTTCTTATGCTTGTTCCCACCGAGTGATATTTTATGAAAGCATTTGCATGAGGCATACTCAAGCTGGATCTAGGCTGGGCCCTGGTAAGCTGGATGATATGTTCTATTGTTTGAGAGTACTAGTTCAAAGATACACTGAGTGTCCTAGCTCTCTGCGATGCTAACTCTCTATCCAAGGTGAGAGCATTCAAGAAATGATTTGAACTTCAAGGTCGGCTTGTTTATTGGGAAACTCTACTTGTGATAGGGCTCTTGGTTTCGACAGATCCGTCCCGGCTTAGGGTGGATGGAGATGGGGTGGATGATTGTTAGTGCGGTGATTTATTATACCGTGGTGATGGTATAGTGTGCTGTGATAAGGCTGTGTCGATAATAATCGGGAGATAGGATCCCTTGGATACTGTTATAGAACACCCCAACGTTGCGAGCAAGAACTTTCCAATATTTGGACAAATTAGAAAGAACTTCGCTGCATCGCTTCAAGTTAGCTGGCATGTTGGCTCTGCGGGTTTTCGCTAGCTCAAAAGGGCTTATTATGGGGTATTAAGTGGCCGAGAGTCTAGGAACCCTGCTTTTTGGAGCATAATTGATCCCGGGGAGACCTGAAAGAGATATCGGTGTGAGATGCGTGCCCCAGGGTGCGTTTTTGGCAGAAATTATTGGGTCCTTTGTATAGGCGATTATAGTTTCATAACTAAATACATCCTTATGGCTCGCGTTATGTATGGGGCCCATAATTTACCTAGGAAATCGGACTTTTGATGAGATAAATGGGGACTTTTTTTTGTAGTTGTAGTGGCAGTGCGTATAAGTTAGTGGGAGAGTTTCTGCATATAGGGTGGAAAGCCTTGTGTGCCTTAAGTTGAAACCTGCGATATCACTGCTTGTGATGATGTTTGTGGCTTCTATCAAAGATTGCTTTCGCAGTGCCAGCCACCTGGGCCGCGATTTAGACCTGTTCTTCCGCTGGCGCTTAGGGGTTTTGGTGGGAGATATTTGTGTGGTAGGGCACTTTTCTTCTGTATTCTAAATTTGTAATGGTATCTGCGGGGCTGCTATTGCCGGAAGGCCCCGCTTTTCCTTAGCGAGACTCCGCCTTTCCTCAGCCCTTTGGGGATATCAACCGGCCGTGTTCAATAAGTCCTCTGCAACAGCCCCGCGCGAAAATGTCCCAGCATCACATCAAGTCTAACGTTAACAGCTTCAATACCAACATTGTCAATAATGTGCAGAACTATACTATTGCCGAAGATCGGTCTCCACTCCTAGCCTGGCTATCACCACTGGAGCCCAAGCTACGGCATCAGGACATCCAAGAGCGCCGCGTCGACAATGTGGGGGAATGGCTTTTCCAAACTGGGGAATTTAGGAGATGGAATGATTGGAGTGGGGAAGGTGAAGGGGATAAGGAAGTCTTGTTTTACTACGGAGATCCGGGAGTCGGCAAAACGTTTATCAGGTAACAGGAATTACTCCCTGGTGAAAGGAGGGTTAATGCTAACGGCCACGATATTAGTTCGCTGGTGGTGGACAAGTTGGGCGATCGGGCTGGAAGACAAAACATAGCGGTGACATGTTTTTACTTTGACTACGCAGCCCGAAAGGAGCAGTCTGTAACTAGCATGATGGGTTCCTTAGTGAAGCAGGCCGTTAGCGGGATGGAAAATATCCCAGAGGAAGTATCACGGGTCTTTCACGAGCAGAAAATGGTAATTGGTGGACGAGGGCCGCGACTTCCGGATATCGTGAAGATGCTACAGGCAATTACGTCCTCTCGACGCACATTTGTGTGCATTGACGCTCTGGACGAATGTTCGGCAGAGAATCGGGTCAAACTCCTCAGTTCGCTGAAACAAATCCTCGAAAAGTCACCGCGCACAAGAATAATTATCATTGGAAGGCCTCATGTTCGGGATGAGGTAGAGATGCGTCTTGCTGGGCGAGTGATAAGTGTATCTCTGGGTCCCACCAAAGAAGATATCATCGAATACCTTCGTATTAGACTGGAAGGGGACCAAACCCCAGATGCGATGGATGAGAATCTGGCAGCGGACATTCTGGAGAAGATTCCCCAAAATATACCTGAAATGTACGTAGGGGCAATGGCACCGGGAATCCCACCAACACTGTCCGCTAACAAATATGCCTCTAGGTTTCTATTGGTTTCTTTGAATATCGATGCAATCTTACACGAGTCAACAATCTCTCGGAGACGAGAAAAGCTAAGCAAAACAACGGATGGATTGGAGTTGGGAGATGTTTATGGTGTGACGATCGAGCGGATAAGGGAGCAAGATGGGGACAGATCGACATTCGGGATGGAAGCACTGATGTGGATTAGCCATGCGGAACGGCCATTGCAAGCCAACGAGCTCTGCCATGCCCTAGCAGTCCAGCCAGGCTCCATAGATTTTGATGCCGGCAACATCCCTTCGATGTCAACATTGGTGAGCTGCTGTCAAGGGCTTATTACTGTGGATAAAGAGGCATCAACTGTGCGATTGATCCACTTTACTCTCCAGGAGTATCTCTCCTCTCATCCCGACATATTCAGTGGACCTCACTCGGCGATGGCGGAAATCTGTTTGACCTATCTGAATTCTCGACAGGTCAAAGCCCTGTCGACTGCTCGATCTCCTGATACTCAGAATGCGCCATTTCTAGAATATTGTTCCGCCTACTGGGGGGCCCATGCGAAAAGGGAGCTCTCGGAGTGCGCAAGATTGCTTGCGCTGGAGCTATTGAAGGAGAATTATAACAAGATACAGACCAAATTACTTTTGGCGCAAGTGAAGTACATGTATCTCGACGATCTTGATATTTTTCATTCGTTCAGTGGACTACACTGCGCATCGTTCTTCGGAATTGGTGAAGTTGTAGCTACTTTGATAGAGATGGAATATTATGATATCAATGGAGAAGATTTTTTGGGTCGCACGCCGCTTGCCTGGGCTGCTCAAAATGGCCATGAGGGAGTGGTGGAAACTCTACTCGGGCGGGAAGAGGTCAAACCCGAAAAGCCAGATAAATACAGCCGAACACCGCTCTTGTTTGCCGCTCAGAATGGACATGAGGGAGTGGTGAGAATTCTACTCGGGCGTGAGGAGGTCAACCCTGACAAGGCGGATAATTACGGCCAAACACCTCTCATAGATGCCGCTCGGAACGGTCATGAGGGAGTGGTGGAAATACTACTTGGGCGGAAGGAGGTCAACCCTGACAAGCCAGATAGTTACGGCCAAACACCGCTCTCGCATGCCGCTTGGCATGGACATGAGGGACTGTTGAAAATTCTACTCGGACGGGAAGGGGTTAGCCCGGACAAACCAGATGACGACGGTCGAACACCCCTCTCGTTTGCCGCTTCGCGGGGACATGAGGGAGTGGTGAAGCTACTTCTCGGGCGGGAAGAGGTCAACCCTGACAAGCTAGGCAATTCTGGCCGAACACCGCTCCAGTATGCCGCACAGTGTGGGCATGAGGGAGTGGTGAAAGTGCTACTGGGGCGGGAAGAGGTCGACCCCGAAAAACCAGATAATAGTGGCCAAACACCGCTTTCATTTGCCGCCTTGTATGGACGTGAGGGAGTGGTCAAAATACTACTCGGACGGAAAGAGGTTAATCCCAACCAGCCAGATAATGACTGCCAAACACCGCTCTGGTATGCCGCTCAGTGTGGTCACGAGAGAGTGGTAGCCCTACTGCAGTCTCGCAAAGTGGTAACCCCCAGTACGATTGAAGGCCTAGGAGACACTACCTAGTGGAAATACTCGCCGCCCCTTCCTTTTTGGGCCATATTACTCATGGCGATTACACTTGGACATCATCCCGTAGATGGGGGAGATCCCATGAGATGGGAATGCATATATATCATACTCTCCTGCGCCTTTTTGGGGATTTGGTTTACTGGTCGGGTGAGGATTTATGAGTTTCTGTCCATAAAGTTCCGTACCGATTGAGTTTGGCTCGTGGGGGGGGGGGGGGTTTCGAGTTTATATAAATGTATATTTTATTCTGTAATACTTAAATTCTCTTCTATCTGTAAATTCTTGCCCGCATTTTCTTTTTTCTTGCATAGTTTTTTCTTCCTCTCCCTCTTTTTCTTCCTTGTCTCCCTTCCCTCGAAGTGATAGCTAAACTGGATATAGTGTTTTTTGATAAAGAAATGTGGCGTACAATAGTGCAAGGATTCTTGTGGCGATTTTCAACAACTATAGATTGACCACACCTGTTAGGGAAAACCGGCTACCATAAATTATATGGTTCAATGAATAGTACCATATCACCCTTAGCGGATAAGTTGCCCACTAACCACTCCAATTAGAGAGGTGAGTAACGAGGGAAAAGGAGGCACAGCGGACTGGTTTTCCATGCCCCCATTATCTCATCCATATTGCGATTATTGATCATAGAGAATATACCACTAGATAAGCTATCGGGATGTACTCGAGTACTCTAGTAGGTGCTCACCATCTACTAGGCTCCCCCGGCGGAAGCCCCCCTGACGCTGCCGAATGGCCAACACCCCAACAGCCCGGTTCGCGAGATTGGTGGGAAATATACTGTACGTGTATTCGTGTGAGTGTTTACCAGTTTCTGTTTACCTAGTTCCCGCCACTCTGGTTCGTGGAAGGAAAGAGTTCTCTTGCTTGCTTGCAAAGTTCAAGTTCATAGCTTGCTGTTTTCGTCTTATCATTTAATTTTTCTCTAGCTGTAAATTCTTGCCTGTGTTTTTTCTTGTACAACTTCTCCCTTCTCTTCCTTTCCTTTCCCTTCTCTATCTGAAGTGATGGATGAATTATAGGCATTGGTATGGAGTGAGGGGGCAGCCTATCACTCAGACTCCCTAGATTACTCATTAGTTTCACTCGCCTGGGGATCGATTTTATAGCACGAAACATACAAGCAGAGAAACCACCAAGAAAATATGCTGTAGCAGGTATTCAGAGACTACAGGACTCCCGGGGAGGAGGTGCGCCCATGAATAGCAAGTGCCCAGACTGCGCCCAGCTGGATCAACGGCAAACCTCTCACGGAGGTGTGCCAAAAGCTTACAGTGCTCGTACACGTAGTAACTGATTTCTTTCCTAATCACTATTAAAAGGGGAGTTATCAAAGAAAATCGCTATGAGACTTATGAAGGGAAAGCAAGAGGGGATCTTTCAACCCCCATACATTAAATGCCCTCACACGAGTTAGGGGAAGAGGGATCAAGGGAACAACCGGGCCGTAAGGCTTCATCAACTACGATAGTGGATTGAAGGGGATTGGGGTGCTGCTGCCTCTTGGGGCTGGGCTCGGCGCCCGGCAATGACAATTGGGCCGGCATTAAAGTTGTGCTCTTCTGCTTGTTTCTGCATAGTGATATTTTACAAGCGCGGTTGCCTAGGGCATGCTCAAGGTGGATCAAGGCTGGGGTAGATTATTGCTAATGCGGTGGTTTATTATACCTTGGTGCTACGAGTGCGGCCCTTACAAAGAACTCCCAATGACCTCCACCCGCTTGGACACGTGTCTCACCCCAATATCTCCTTCTGGTCTCTTAGGATCAATTATCCCCTCCCAAAAAAAAGGTTCTAGACTTTTAGCCGTCTAGGCTACCATAGAAAATCCTTTTAGTTTCTTGCCAAATCGCAGGGCTAACATGCCAGCCAACTTAAAGCAGCACAGCAAGGCTCTACCTCACGTGTCTAAATGCCGGAAAGTGGGGGGGGGGGGGGGGGGGGGGGGGGGGGGGGGGGGGGGGGGGGGGGGGGGGGGGGGGGGGGGGGGCGGGCGCGGGGGGGGGGGGGGGGGGGGGGGGGGCCGGGGGGGGC
>Ga0307517_10003009_pt1 | contig 26633 bp, 16 predicted proteins | sample 23_EM_MG_FD_194515 | JGI IMG/M metagenome (GOLD analysis project Ga0307517, IMG submission 194515) | Populus trichocarpa ectomycorrhiza microbial communities from riparian zone in the Pacific Northwest, United States - 23_EM | ecosystem: Host-associated > Plants > Roots > Unclassified | place... | reverse complement strand
GCGAAATTTTAAAATTAAAGGGATAAAAATGAATGAATGGAGAATTTTTTTTATGAGAGTGAACTTTTTTACTTGAATATGAAAAGGATCCATTATGTTTTTTTATTTTGTTCCTTTTTCTTTTAATTTTTTAACACTACAAATTTAAATTTTATTCTATGAAATTGGTCTCTAATTGTGTGTGTGTGTGTGTATATATATATATATATAGTGCTTCACAAAACAAGGATGATGAGTTAATGCTACGTTAATTATCGATTCAATTTAAAAAAAAAAAAAACAGTGATACTTAATGTTCAAGTATATATAGTTGACTAGAGATGCAAAAAATAAATTAAGTATTGGATAAATTTGCACCTCAATAGTCAAATTCAAATGAATTATTTTTATTAAAATATCGTTCTTTTATTTTTAAAAAATAATTTTTAATTATTGAATTGATGATTTTGATAGATCAATTTAACTAGATAAATCATCTTTCATCAAGTAAATATTTTTTTAAATTCAATTTAAATCAAACTCTAAATCATGAATTTATCAAATTAACCTAATTGAGTTTTAATAATTATATGATTTTAGGTTTTAAGGTGTTGTCTATGAAGTAAGTTTTGGATTCAAATTTAATTAAAAAGATATTAACATATTTTTTATATATAAAAAAAAACAGTACTCCAATTTATATATAGATGATTTATCAAAAGTCAATTTAGATATCAAAATATTTGATGAACAACTCACTTTAAAATGGAAAATCCAAAAGTTGATCCTATACTATACAAGAAAAGGAATGGTTTGAATCTCTGACTTTTTTTATATATATTTTTCAAGAAAAGAAAGGAAGTTTTTTGTTTTTATTTTTAATTTTTTTCAATCATTGAAAAGTCTTTATTATACACTGGTAGTGTACTATACCTTGTAAGTCCACACACAAAAAAACAAAATAAAAATAAAACTAACAATATAATTCATAACATAGCCTAAACATACAAATCAAGCCCTACTAACTAAACAACAGAAAATGTTGAAATTTTGATAAATATATATAGTTATTAAACTTGAATTGGATATCAACTTTAACCTATTTATTCAAAGTTAGTAACGAGTTATATTTTTTTAATCGTTTTGGATGATAAATAGTCAAACTCGATAACCTAATAAATTAATTTATAACTTGGTTCAGAAGAGATCTAATCAAGTCAGCACCAATAATTTTTTTAAATTTCTTTGTTTAAAATAATATTATTTTAGGATTGATATAGATTGACCCGATGAACCAACAACCTAGACTCTAAACCGAATCATACCCAAGCTTGATCTTAAATTGTCATTAAAAAGCTTGATCTTAAATGGTCATTAAAATTGGTAATGAAGCTCCACTGTTATAATTTTAACTTGGTCAAAATAGATTTAGTGTGTATAAGAAGAACTCTTCTCATGTATGAGTTCCATATAGCTTTGTGCTAGCCATTAGAGTAGTGCTATCCCATTTGATGCTAAGATAATTAATTAGTTATAGGTGAGTTAAAGAAAAAAATTAAAATATTTTTATCCTTAAACTAAATAATTTTTTTCTTTATTATGGATACCTAATTTTGATGTAGATAGCTTATTTATTTAAATAATTCCAAAACTACGACCTTCTTCCTAAACCAAATAATCTATCATTTTCATACAAAGGTGTAACACAAATTAAATTATGATTCCATCAAAGAATATTTTCTTGATTATTTATTATTCTCTAGAAATCATCAACTTGATAGCCTAATCGGGAAAAAAAAAACACAAAAATTAAATTTTAACATCAAGATGCTGGTAGAGAGACGGACATATGGTTTATCAAAAGAAAAGTCAAATCACAATAATTTTACATTTTCGAGCTAGTGTCCATAAACAAATAGAAGGGTTAGCAAATCATTTTCTTGACCAACTAAAAAGTTTATCATTCAATCCATAATTGATATTGATCTGGTATGATTCAATTAATTTAATTAAAATCTTGTTTTATTTTTTTTTAAATAGTAATATTATTTTGACTTAAAAAATTATTGAACCAAATTATAAATTATGATAATGAATTTGTGACTCGAACGTTGCTCCACCGGTTAATCACCTACTTAGCTTAATAACTATGGTTGTGAATATAGTCAACTCATGTAACTCGTGTTGCTATTGGCTTTACATATAGACAGAACTGATACTCCAAAACTTAAGTACCACTTGTCACTTTTTTATGTCTTGTTGGATATTTTAGAGCGAGCAGCTGGTCAGATTAGCAAGAGTGGAGACGAGAGGGGGTTAGGTGAGAGTGATTATTAGTATAAAAAGTTGAGTCTTCCTTGCTCAATCTGAGAGGAGAAAGGAAAAACAAAAATGGGGTCAGTAGCAAAGAAGGGACTGCAACAGTATATGTTACAGCTTCAACAACACCCCTTAAGAACTAAGGTCTGTATTTGAAAACAATCTCTCCGTTTTTTTATGTGTATTCTTGTTTGTTTTGGATTTGGTTTTGATGGGTTGCTTTGATTGAGGAAGAAATCGATGAAAGTTTGAATCTTTTCTAGTTTTTTCTTTTTTCTTGGCTTGATTTTTTATGGGTTACTTTGGTTGAGGGAAGAATGTGATGAAAGTTTGGGTCTTTGCAGTTTTCTGAAATTTTTAAAAATGGGAAATTGAGGTCAACTGCCCTCTTGATAATTGCAATTGTTTTGAGTTTGGAATTAAAAAATTGAGATCTAAATTATTAAATTGTTAACCTTTGTGAATTAGTAATGCGATCTGATGTTGTAAGAAAATTTTTGTAATGCAGGCAATTACAGCAGGGGTGTTGTCAGCTCTCAGTGACATAGTATCACAGAAACTCTCTGGCATTCAGAAACTTCAAATTAAAAGGATTTTGCTCAAAGTGGTACAAGCTAGTTTCTTTCTCATATCATTACCTTCAATTGTTTTCCAATGAAACTGATTGAACCGTGTGAGTTTTATACCATTCAGTTTATTTTTCCCTTTTGATTTTTATTATAGAATACATTAACTTCATTGATCGGCAGAACCAGAATCCTTAGCAATTTATGCGTTAGGACTCTGGAGTAAGCAAAATTCTAATTGATAGGAAATAGTAGGAAAGCTGAGAGATTTTGTGGGAAGTTTGGATTATCAGCTTTAGCTCAATGAAGTCAACTTATCTCAGTGTAGTTCAGTTAGTTGTAGACTGGTATACTGTGATAGAGAAATTGCAACTTTGCATTGGTTTCTAAATTGTTTCTTCTGTTTCAAAATTGAACCATGTTGACGTTGCTTGGTGAATGTGTATCAAGCTTGATATCAAATAGTCAAGGGCTATTGAAAGCAAAGAAAGGAAATCGTAATTGAAAAATGATGCAGGATCATTTTTAGGGAAAATTATTTGTTTCCTTTGTTATTTTTATTTTTATTTATTTTAGGAAATATTTTTCTTTATAGTGTTTTTACTTTTTTCTATTTAGTTTAGGAAATCAAATATTTGCTTGGTAATTTTATTTTTCCTATTTAGTTTAGGAATACCAAATATATTGTAGCTCTATAATTATTTATTAGGATTTTTTCTGCTTCAAGATAGACCTAGGATTAGTATAAATCGAGTTGTTTAGCTTGTATTTCAGCAAACTACTCGAAGAGAGAATATTCAGCAATAAAATTTTGAATGAGTGTTTTTGTGTAGTGATCCTATTCGGCAGGATTAAATTAACTTATTTAACCACTGGTCTACCTTTGGTCACTTTCTGGTATTTATCAGGCATTAGATGCAAATGACAAGCATTTGTGCACAAAGATGATCAAATCTACCTATATTTCAATCGTAGTTGAATTGACCATAACAAAACACAATAGTGATCCTAAGTTACAGCAAATTAATTTGAATCTTTAAATGCTATAAAAAGTTGTAGATATTCTAAGTTGCATGCATGTCAACTTCTGAAATGTTAATTAAAATATGTGTATTTACTGTCCTACCTTTCCTGTTCTCTTACAATCATTCATCCTAACGTGGCTAAATGCAGCTTTTTGGGTTTGGATATCTTGGACCATTCGGCCATTACCTACATATACTACTGGATAAACTTTTCAAGGGAAAGAAGGATACAACAACAGTTGCCAAGAAGGTATACTAACTTGTGACTCCACCTGTAAAATTCCAGATTCTCAGTTCTTCTATTATAAATTAGAACTTTTTGATCATATAACTAGTGTCATGTTCAAATTTGTTCAACCGTGATTACGTTCTATATATTACTGCAACACCTGATGCCTACGCAAATAGTGATGATCATTCAATCAATCACACGCATTTTTCTAGCCTATTAAATTAAAAGCCATTCTAAAACGCTGAAACATTATATCAGGTGGCAGTGGAGCAGTTGACAGCTTCTCCTTGGAACAACTTGGTTTTCATGGTTTATTATGGGATGGTTATCGATGGTAAGTCTGTATCTGCATCTTAAGATTCTTAAGTCAGCAATGCTGCAATCCTATCTGATGGTTGGCTTTTCTAAGCTTCACTTCCATAAAATCTGGTAAGACATAAAAAAACTACGTTGGTGAAGTTATAAGTCTAGATGCATCGAAAAGAATCTTTAGCAGCAACAAAGGGGTTAAAAAATAAATTGATTCCTTGCACTACTACTCCCCAATTATGATCCCAATGTAAGATTTCTTCCATTTCTTAATTTGAAGTACTTTTGCATGACTTTAAAGTCAAAGAACTGTCGAAATTTAAAACGAAGTTAGCTTGGAAGAAGCATGTGTTGGCTTGGTATGAGAAAATTTCACACAGACATTAGGAAATGGTGTGCTGATTGATTTGTTTGTTGCATGAGAGAGAACATTATTGATGCTTATCATCTAACAAGAAACATGAAATGCAGGAAGACCCTGGTTGCAGGTGAAAACTAAACTGAAGAAGGAATACCCAGCAGTGCAGTTCACATCATGGACGGTATTGCTCCTTTATGATTACAGTTAAATCAGTTCGGTACATTAAATAACAAGTCTATTAATTGTCATAAAACTTTGATAAACGAAAAAAATGCAGTTCTGGCCTGTTGTCGGGTGGGTAAATCACCAGTACATACCACAGCAATTCCGTGTCATCTTCCACAGCCTTATCGCAGTCGGCTGGTATTCCCTTCGTCTCCAACCTACTCATCGCTTAATTTACTTTACTAGATTTTGCGGCAAATGAAATCGGCCTTATCTTTTCCTTCATTTTCAGGGGAATATATCTGAATCTCCGAGCAAGGTCCATGGCGTTGACCAAAGGCTAACAGAAGAACATCAGAAAACATCAGAAATCACGATATGTCATCATTGATGATATGTCACCATTGATGAATAATGCTTCCAATTGCACGGATATATTATGTGGTTAGGACATTGTTTTCAGCAACCATAAACTCAGCAACATTAGTTCTTATTTATATGCGTGTAACGTGTGATGAATGTTGATTGAAATTTTTATTGGAAATGTTTTCTATTGCTCTACGTGTTTTTACTTTACTTGTATTTTATTTTTTGAGCCTCTTTTCTAATAATTTGCTGCATGAGCTTGCACGCCTGTGTGTACTGTGTTTAAATTATGATGAGATTTAAAGGATTGTTGTTCTCCAAGGGTATTGACCATGCTAATGAAACCTGGCCGGGGCATGACTTGATTTAAGTCAAGCTAGGTGGGTTAACTGGGATTAATTAAAATGAATACTGGAAAGGTTTTTTTTTTTTTTAAAAAAAAAAAACTAACTTCTTGATGTATTCATTTCTTTCCTTAATAACTCGAAATTAGAAGCTATAAAACATTCTTAAAAAAAAAATAAAGCCAGAACAAGAACAACTAGGCTACTTCAATGGCTCATTGTTTTTGCTTGTCTTGTATCTTTGATTTTAGGCACAATGGTAGATGTCTGTGTTAACTTTCACTTTCCCACTTTCTTTTTCTAACACTTGTAAACAAAATTGAAAAGTATTCTTGAGACAGAAATAGAGTTCCGGTATTGATCATTATCAGCAGCAACATCAACTAATTTTAGCATACAAGGGATCGATTAGGTTGAAGCTTTGTTAATAAATAAATTATAATAAGTTCGATCGTAGGTATTTCATGAATTCATTGACAAAAGTCCCACAAAATCTTACGATTTGTATTTCATTTTTCCTTCTTATAAATACATAAACATTACTTTCTGCATAAAAAAGAGTTGGGGTGCCAACTCAATTCCTTCACCGTGAAGGAAGTGGTTCCTTTTCTTGCATTGCCCTCCCTTTTTTATTTCTGTTTTTTTTTTAAATTTATCTTAATAATTCAGTTTATTTTCTATAAAATTATCATAAATTTAAATAAACACTATGATATTTGATTTATGCATTGTTTTATAAACGTTTATTTTTGTAATCATATAATTAAGTAAAAAATAATTTTAAAAAATAAAGTTCTTAAACTCAGTAGAGTCCATAACTTGAATCGTAAATTTACTAGGTTAAGTCATGAAGTGGGTACATCTAATATATCGTTGTTTTAATATTTTAAAAAATAATTATCTTGATTTTTTTTAAAAATCAAATCATATTTTTATTAGTTTTTCAGATTATTTTAAGGCCTATCAAATCAACAGAATCATATCATTAAAATTTTTATACAATTTAATTTTAAACTGATCAAAACAATAAGTTTAGCTTAGAGATTTTAAAACTAATATGCTAAACTAAGTTTAAAAACAAATATCAAACAATTCTCTAACAAAAAAAAAAATATATTTAATTTTCAGCTTAGCGTTATGGTATAAAGTAGTGTTCAAACTAAAAAAAAAAAAGAATTCTTAGATTATAAGTTAAATGCAAGAAACGTTCAAGAAGTATAGTGGGGTGCAAAGAAGAAAAGGAAGGAAACCATTCTAGTGAAGGAAAAAGGACACTCGTTTTTTCATGTTCCAACGGGGAATTCTTATGAGTAAAAAACATGTAATTAAATTGTTTAGTACAAAAATCGCAGGTAGTCCATCACATTTTATCATTTAGTCAAATCACATATCTAAACTATTTTATTCAATTTGATCCTCTTACTTTAAGTTTACACTTTATATTAAATTGATCTATTAATGCCCATCTATCAGAATTGAGCTAGAGCTTGAATCTTTAAGGTGCCGATTCAATGGCTAGTTGATTCAACCAGCAATTCAATTGGATTCGTTCAACATCATCTATAAATATTTTATTTTATTTTATTTTTATTTTCTTATTAAAAAACATATGACAAGATTCTTGATTACTTCGATTAGATTTTTTAACCAATCCATCTGTTTCAAGTCATTTTTTACTTGGTTTAACCTGGTTCAATAAGATTCTTGATTACTTCGATTAGATTTTTTAACCAATCCATCCGTTTCAAGTCATTTTTTATTGAGTCAATTGCACAAATGATTCATACCTTTGGTTTAGAACAATTCAAATTCAATTTTAATATATATATAAAACTTAGCCATCAGTATGCAAATATTGTGCATGTAGATTTTATATTGAGATTTTTTAATATTGATAAATAAAAATAAATAATTTAATTTGATCTAGAAAAGAAAATTGATTTAACTAAATATTATTCAAAAGACTTTACTATGAAGTGTTAATGGCTTGAATTTATATTTTTACTTGTGATATTTGCGTAATGTTTTCATCATAGAAATATTATACCTTAAATCTAATAATAAGAAGTAGAAGCCCTAAAATGAAACACTCTCATATTGGAAGGATTTATGTGTCTCGATTCAGAGTAAAGGATTAATTTGACTAAATTTAAAAGATACAAGGACTATATAAATTTCTACCTTCACATATCAAAAAAGAGAAAAGACATTTCAAAGGAGACTTCAAAATTATTCTCATTAATGCTAAGAAATAGAAAACCCACCATCTCTTTCTCCATTCCATTCAATAAAAACCTCTTCTTTTACGTGATCTCTGTAACCTTTCTTTGATCATCATCTTCATTGCTATAAATACCTCAAACCCAAAAAATTCTTGATCCTGGACACCCAAAGATTCAATCTTCTTAAAATTTAACACAAAAGACTCAACCTTTGCTAGAAAAGAACTCTAAAAAATGATTCAGCTTTTGTTTACAGTGATATTTTCAGAGATGGCAATGATATTGTTATTTGTTTTCAAGACCCCATTAAGGAAGTTGTTGATAATGAGCTTGGATCGAGTCAAGAGAGGGCGGGGACCAGTCATGGTTAAGACAGTTGCAGGGACAGTGTTTGTGGTTTTAATGTCAAGTGTTTATAGTATGGTGAAGATCCAGAAACGTTGGATCGATGATGGTGGTGCTGTTAATCCTACAGACCAGGTTCTTCTGGCTAAACATCTGCTGGAGGCTACTCTTATGGGTAACAATTCTTGGTTTCTTGAGTTATTTTTGGTTTTATGTTTTTTTTTGTTTTGTTAAAGTTTTCAGCTTTGTGGGGTTAATGTAATGTGATTGGATTGTGTGCTGAAGATTTGATTTCGTTGATATGTTTGTGATTGGTTTGGTGGGGCTGATAATTTATCTGTTTTACTCATGATTTGATGAGAAAAATTGCTATTTCATTTTGGATTGGAGATGTCTTAGATCCATTGTTAGCGCTGAAGAATGATATAACGCTGAAGAATGATATAATGCTGAAGAATGATACCTAAATTAGAGATTTTTTCTTGAGTTTTGATTGTGAAATTGAGGTTTTTTTTTTCTTGCTTCAAATCATGCATGTTGAATGATGTGATGAATGAGGCATTTGATTTGACCATCTTTATTATTAGCTAGGTTTTTTAGAATTTAGAAAGATAGCATTGTATCCTCCATCATTATGGAAGATAAATCATCAAGCAATTAGTGCCGCGGAAGAAAAGAATATCTTGAGTTGCATAACTCCAATGTCTGAATTTTGATTGACCTTTAGCAAATGGAGTCCAAATATTATGTTTTTCCTTGTTAGATCAAGGGAGGACTTTGGATTTGGACCTCTTTGCTCATGATTTTAGGAGACTGTCCATTAAGTGATTCTTTCTTTATTGTTGTGATCAAGCTCTTAAAGACAGCATGTGATACTTATTTGATGGAGGAAAATCATTTTGAATGGCATCAATGCCTTTCCATTAAGTGATTCTTTCTTTACTGCTGTGATCAAGCTCTTAAAGACAGCATGTGACACTTATTTGATGAGGAAAATCATTTTGAATGGCATTGATGTCTTCACGTGTTCCTCTGCTTTTTCAAGTTATAGATGGTTGAACTCTGCCTTGATGCTATAGTAATGCCATAAGGTGGAAAAAATGTGCTTTTCCTTTGCAAGAAAAAAAAAGAAAAGAATGCCGTGACTAGGAAACTTTAAATAAAGAGCAATACATGGTGATTTTTTTCTCATTATAGCACTTCTATATAGTGAAGCAATGATATTGTCGTTAATTTCAGGGCCCGTGGGATTAGTCGAGGTGCGCGCAAGCTGGCCCGAACACCCATGTTAATAAAAAAAAAAATTGATATCGTACCTTTCTACGCATGTGTCATGCCCTGCAGACCTATGGTTCCCTTGAGATGTCAAACTTAGAACATCCTTAATCATATACCTGTAAAAGTACTTCCAAATATGGCATCTTTTAATACCAATGGAGTTCTCTTCGGCTGTACAAACTTTTTCCCCATTATACGTGCTCTGGTCTATGCGTGTGTCATGCCTTGCATACCTATGGTTCCCTTGAGATGTCAAACTTAGAACATCCTGAATCATATATTTGCAAAAGTACTTTCAAATATTGCATCTTCTTACACCAATGGAGTTCTCTTCAGCTGTACTAATTTTTTTCCCCATTATACATGCTCTGGTCTATTGAACACTGGCTATGGTTATAAATGCAAATAACTATAAGCCGAAGGTGGGTTATAAAACTTCCAATATCTATTCATTTCAGAATGCTGTCCAACCTCAGTTATAATAAAATTCAACATGCTGTTTTTCAACCATAAGTTTTTCTTTTCAGAATGCTGTGCTTCAGATGCTTTGCAACACCTTGGTCATAATCCAATTTTTTAACTTCAAGTATCTGTTTTCATTTCTGAACATTTGCTGTTATCAAACTTTTACACTTGGTGGTTGGCATCATCCCTCTTCTGATTCTTCTCTCTCGCCATTTACTGGCAGTAAATTGTGCAAAGGAAACCTTGTTACGCAAGATGTAATATTCAACATGCTATGAACTTCTGCACAGTCCCAAAATGACTATTACCTTAATTTAAAATGACTGTTATGCCATGCGATCTCTTTCTTGCATTTTTAGAATAGCTTTCCAGTGAACTTGTTCAAGAATCTTCTAGAATGTAGTGTTGGAAACCGTATTTCTGTAAATAATGTATAAAAGGAGTGGTGTAAGTGCTTTCTCTTGAGAAATATATCTTTTCTGGGCAGCACTTTTAGAAGTGAGTCTTGTCTGTTTCTAAATCATTTATTTTATTGTATTTTATTTTTTGAGTTGATAGACTAGGCAATTTACTTTTGAGAATTCCTTGTTTCTAGAGACCTTTTTCGCACTTCAATTTGTATAAACTTGAGATAACTATGTGCAGGTTCCATCCTTTTTCTTGGACTAATGATAGACCGACTGCACCATTATATTAGAGAACTCCGTATGAGGAGGAAGACCATGGAGGATGTAAAGAAACAGAATCGAAGTTTTGAGGATGGGAAGGTTGAGGAGACCAAAGCATTAGAAGCAGAGGCATCCACACTGCGAGAAAAACTTAAACAGCTGGAATCTGAATTGGAAATCAAGACAAAGGAGGTAAATACATCAGAAGCCAATGCAGTTGCTCTAAGTAAGCAATCTGAAGGGTTCCTTCTTGAGTATGATCGTTTGCTTGAAGAGAACCAGAACCTAAGGAGCCAGTTGCAATCTCTGGACTTGAGATTTTCACGTTCAACTAGCAAGAAGAATACTTGAGGAACTGAGCCCCACTTGTCAAATAACCTTTTTTCCCCCTGTTTTTTTTTTTTTTTTTGTCATACTATTACTGGGGATTTTCTTGATGGGTTTCATAGTTAGGGTTTAATTGCCATCCATGCATTGTCTTAAGCCTGTGAGTGTGGAGAAAAAGACAAATTGAAAAGCAGAGAAAAGGAGTGTAAAAATAGGTTCTCATTTTGTGTTAAGTTCAATTCAAATGTAGAGCTTGACGCTGAAAAAGAAGGGATGTATTTTGTCAGCAGAAATTCTGGTATGTTTGTTTCCCAACATGGATTTTTGTTAAAGAGAACAAATACTGCTGATATTCTCTTGTTTCTGAATATTTGTCCTGGTGAGTCGGGCTAACTTTTTTGAGGCCAGTGATGAATTGACAAAAGTGAGACTCAAACTTTGATCTGTAATTATGATTTGTGTTTACAATTGATTATGATTAATTTAACCTCAAGTTATTGTTTTTGAAATACTGGAAAAATTATCAGGATTTACAATTGAGCGCAGGATCATTTTCACGGAGATCCCTATCAGTGTTTATTACGGCGAGTACCATCAAGCCAAGGAAGATCGGAACTGATAGTGCAGAAAAAACAAGCATCTTTTGCTGATGCTATAGGACCTTTAACCTCGTTTGCATATTCAGCAGAAACGGATGCCAGGAGTGTTAATGTGAATGAATAAGCCCACCACGCAACCTTCAATTTTCTCGTTGATTTCTTGAAAAGAACTGGCCTACAAGCCTGTTACACAGCATAGAGAATGATAAATTAGATTTGAAGCAAACTTTTCATCACACAGAACAAATATGGTATTGTCACAGCCCTAGTTTTGAACGTAGCTTGCCAGAGGCATGAATTGGAACAAAGAGAGAAAGGACAGCATCTTTGAGGCAGTATCAAAAGCTCCAGAAATGGAGTTCAAGCTAAACTTGCCGTGCTTGGTGCAGCAAAGAACAAGAAGAATACAGGCCTCAACAGTGCAGGAAAGCTATTCCCACCTGAAAAACGCTGATAAAGTGTAACAAAGAGCACCAAGTAATGTACGATGCCTAGGGGAAAAAATGCAAATAGCACTTTCTTACCACCTCATCTGTGATGCTGTCCTTGCAACCACCAAGTTCCCTATTACTGATATCTGGCAAGTCGGATTTGCAAGCGTGGATAGAAACTTCTTCTCTGTTGTAAACCACTGTCCATAGATTTTCATATCAAGCATCACAACAGGAATAGCATAGGTGCAACAAAGAACAAAATAGGGAACAATCTTTGAAACTGATATCAGTGACGATTGAAGCAACAAAAGCCATGGAGCATACAAGTAGTTAACTCCTATATAGTGAAAGAACTCTTCCGTCACCAAGTTAGAGTGAAAAAACATTTCAGATCACAGATAAGGGAGGGAAATTTGTATTAGATGTGCAAGCCACTATAGCGAAAGAAAATTTGTACGTGCTGCATAAAGTCTTACATTTGGCTTCCTTTGCACAAGCAGCACATAAATGTTATGTGTATTCTTTTGAGGGACTAATGGAAAATAAAAGAAATGAAGCTTCATAGCTGGGAAAAACAAGAGAATTAATGCATTGAAAAGAGCTAATTAGCTAGCTTTTCATGGTGGGCTGTGACAAATGTCAATGGTGTTCCAATTTGCTTATGGGAAAGAGATAGCTTAAAATTTACAATAATAATCACTAATCAATTTATAATAATTAATGGTATAATCAATTTTACAAATCAATTAAACTATTTCAATTCACTCGGACTTGGTTAAATAAGTTCTGAGTTGGAAATAACCTATGTCAATGTCCTTTTCATTACATCAACATTATTTAATTTTTTTTTTGTTATTGGTATAATAATTTAACAACTGTGATTTATGAGGAAATATGTATTTTTAAACAACCATGGGCAAGCATTGCCATGTAGAAAACCGAAGTTTATTTCCTTCAAAAAATTTGAACAGCCACATAAAGCACCTTTTCTACATTCACAGGGCATCAATAATATTTTATGCCTGCTACCATCGCCACAACTACCACTACTGCTAGTCTTATTCCCACTAATATACGTGAGTTCATTAAGAAAAAAGACAAAGTCATATTCAATGCTAGCCCAAGTTATCTCTGCCCCACTATGGCCAATGTGGCCACTAGCATATGCTAAGTTATAATCCTCACTACAAGGAACCATTTCTTGTTCGTTGCTTCTTACTGTGATCCAAGTATCATCCCATGACCAATTGGGCACTTCTCCATGGCCTTCAGTCAATTGCTTGATTCTTTCAACTGGAGAGACCGAAGGGCTTTCTTGGGACAAATCCCAAGTTGTCTCTAACGCCTCTATCGAGTCCCATAAGACTTGATCCAGTACACATGTTGGAGTGTCCACATTTGTGCTGCTAATAATCTCCTTCAAAGCAGAATTTGGCTCCTCGGTAATGAAATCATGCTTAAGCAGTTCACTGGCTGACCACCTTTCTCCTGGGTCCCTCTTCAGGCACTTGCTCAAAAAGTCCTTGGCTTGCTTAGACATGAAGCTTGGAATCTCTGGCACGTTACCTGAAAACCCAATTTGGTAAAGGGCTGAAACTGGGTCTGAGACATTCACCCATGGAGCTTGTCCGGTAGCCATCTCAACAACGGTGCACCCGACAGACCAGATATCAGCAGGGAACCCTTGGTGCTCCCCACGCGCCACCTCAGGTGCCATGTAAAGCGGAGTGCCTGCAATTGGCGCTGTCGTTTTCAAATCAGTATCCCCCGACACCTCATCAACCCTCTTAGCACAACCCAAGTCAGCAATTTTTGCCCCATCACCGGTGACCAAAATATTATGACCCTTAATGTCACAATGCACTATACCATTACAATGGAGGTACTCAAGGCCAAGCAAAATCGTCCGGGCATACAATCTGATCATAGCCTCGTCGAGACAGCCTCCGCCCTCCCGAATCGCATCGATAAGCGTGCCACCGGATATGTACTCCAAGAAAAGATTATAGAACAACTTACCATTCTCGTTAGTAATGTCACACCCCTTGTACACCACAATTTGTGGACACTTCAATGTTGAAAGAATACTTTGCTCTCTTTGGAGAGACTCCGATTTCAATAGCTCAGCTGACTTAACCGCAAAGACTTGACCGGACCGGTTGGCCTTGGCCATCGAGACGGTGGCCGAGGAGCCATGGCCAATGGTTCGGCCTCGAGTCCAGTTCATTTTGGAGAGAAAGGTGGGGGGTGTGACAAAATTTAAAGAATGTGTATTATGCTTGCTGAATTGTTTGCATTGGTAGTTATATTCTATATATATATATATATATACACACACAGCACATATGCAAACTGTAGTTTATGCGTTTGGTTTGGTACGTTTGGCTTTAATGCAAGAAACATTGCTTTCTTCATTAAACTTTATTTTAGCATATTTATTTTGTGGCCAATGGGCGGCCGCCGTTTCTCTCTCTCTCTAAACAAGACGCTTCCACGTGTCGAGAAGCGGGTGGGTTGCAAGCTTTGGCCGGCTTTTGAAGGCCAATTGCTTAATCCTGACGCTGTGCTTAGCTTAGCTTAGCTTAGCTACGCATCATGCTTTGTTCACGAGACACCACGTGAGAACGTGCATGATTTGTGGTAATTACATATCTTTGTGAAAGAGTGTGGGATCATACAATGGATATGGCACAAATGCACGGGATATTCTATTCTTTAGAGAGGTTGATTGGTCGATAAGAGGTGGTTGGATAAGTGGATTTATTAAGCTTAATCTCCATTGTTAATTATTGACTAATGTGAAATTGAAGTCTCTCTAATGGTAATAGACAATGAGAAGGTAAACCTCCAATAATGCCATGTTATTGATACCTTGAACCTAGCTAGATAAATATTAATTATAAGTTGGAGTGTCATAATTAATTTGCAGTAAAAGTCAATATAATTAGGGTTTTATTAATGACTCTCTCCACGTTCATGGATCCAATGCTAATTAATTTGGTCAAGGAATATTCTTCCAGCTAGCAATCATTTATGAGCAAAGATAGTGAGCATGGAAGGGAGCTATTATTGGATCAAAATGGTTGCTGTTGAAAATTAATGATTCTCGATGATAATGGTATTGATTTGAGTTTAATGGATGTTTCTCATATATATTAAAATGTGAAGTGTTTTTTCTTTTTTTTCAAAAAATGGTTTTGGTCACTATAATTTGAATAAGATCTTAGAAAACATTCACCATTATGGTTAGATTAAGAATTTTTTGTAGTATTCAAATCGAATTCCGAACCATATGTGATCCAAAAAACACACATATTAATTATATCTGTATTCTCTCAAACCCTAATTTTCTCTTAGTATATATGAACATATTAGAACAATATATTAATTATTAATTAGCTGGTTATGGTATTTTCTATTGACGGGGTGTCTTTTTTTTTTTGTGGTAATTATAGGTGTTCGGGCTAATTTACGCTCATCTCGATTAATTTTTCGAGACCCTGAAGTTAACGACCAGATAAGCCTCTAGTGGTCCTGAGAGGCTTATGACATTCGAACTAGTGATTTCTGAAAAACAAATTTAAGACCCGACCAGTTGAAATATATCCCTCAGAATTAAAATCTTTTTTATATATAAATTATTGATTGGCTATGATATTTTCTCTTTATGGGGATACCTTTTAGGAGGATGAGTCCTTGCTTTGTGCACTCTTATGGTATCCATCATACGTTCCTTTCAAGGAACACAAACTGTTAAGTTGCTTTCTTCATGTGCCAACCACCAATCCCTTGGCTTCACTATATCTCTCCCTTTCAGCTCTTATACTTTGGCTTTCGGTAAAGGGTTTGGGACCCATGAGTTGTCTGTGCATGTGTCTAACGTACGTGTTCTTCTCAAAGTAAAGATCAAACTCTTCATTTTAGTTCTGATGAATGGATAATGGGTGTAAATTAAAGTTACATAAAGTGGAGTGAAAGATCCTTGCACAGCAAGGATACATTCGAGCCTCTTGAAGAGACGTTGTAGCTGTTCAGGATGATGCCATTCATACTTGGAACTCACAAAGTTAGATTTTGATTGCTTTCCTTCACATGCAAGGAAAAACATTTCTTGTGAAATTCACCAATCATGCATAAAGGTATAAACTCTCACTGGGATTTATTTCCTAGATTAATGGCGAGGGTGAGTTGATGATATCATTAATCTCGATTTGAATCAGATTATGAAAAAAACTCGATAACTTTAAATCTAATATTTTAACTAGTATTGATGATATATCTTATCGATATGATTAATTTAATATATCTCTAATACTTGTTATTATCACAAGTATTTTTATTGGAAAAGAAATGGATGAGGCGTATATTACAAGATTATAACAGAAAAAAACTAGAGGGGATTAAGAGGGGCTGGCTGGCAGAGTGATAGTTGTCGAGAGAGCAACCAACTGTAATAGCAAAGATCAGAGGTGCAATTTCTATGTGCTGACAAGTTTGCAGGACAGCCGGCGGCTGTCTTAGTATCATTCCATGCTTTTTGGCGGAAAACAAAGTGAGAAAAAGCTAGCAAAAGAATAAAATTCCTGCTAGGAGATGAAACAGAAAGCTAATTGTCTGAGCTGTTTAGATATATTCTGTGTATTATGACATAAATGGATCGCAGGCCTCAAGAATCACTAGAGAAGATAAGATGATTTAACTCGAATTTATTACTTTGTTTTTAATTTTTACTTGAAAACAATGTTATTTTTTTAAAAAAAATTAGTTTTATATTTGTAAATCAGAAGAGTTGATATTCTGATTTACTCTTATAAATTAAATTAAATTAAATTCAGAAAAAGTGTTATAAGGTACTGAAAACCATATATGGCGACATCCACCTACTTTGTTGCTACCTGCCCTTCCAGGAGTGGGATGACATTTTTTATGCTTTCAGGTTTTTCATTACAAAAATCAAGAGTTACATCAATGCCTGTTGTCCGTTGTTGGGTTGTGCCATTGCCTTTTAGCCATAGCAACCATTGACCGAGGAATTGAATATACATGTATTTGTCCAGATCTGGTAGAGCAATTACCTTTGATCATTAAACTAAACATGCATCATCAAAAAAAAAAAGATTCTATCAATAATTGACCATAGCAAGGCAGTGCGGTTTCTTTGACAGAGTGATCTTAGTCTTCACTCTTGGACTATCCGATAACTACAGGAAGTGCTTTCGACTGTTAAGAAACATATTTTGCATGCCTGTCTTGTCTTTCTACCTCACTTTCAACCTCACCTGCCAATTTCTTTCGTGCTTAACTACCAAGAAAAGGACCATCAGAACTGGCAGTTGGGGAGGCAGCACGCGTGCGGACACTCAGTGCTTTGGTGACCAGACAATATGTGTACATGAAAAGTGGAATGATTTGCTTGATTGGGAGCAGCAAGCCAGGAAGAGCATTGAAGGACACGCGAGCTCATCCCTATTCTATATAGAAGTTCATGAGACGTGTTTGGTGAGCAAACAACACTCGAATACATGGAAATTCTTGTGACATGTTTAGCGAGCAAGACTCGAATCTTGATGGAGGAAGAGATCGGACATAGGACAAGAATCCAGCTGATAGTTCTATACACACCAAACACATGCTGTCTCCACACCAAACCATAGTTATTAAATCAAATTCAGCCCGGTTATTTGATCTAAAAAACTCATAACTCGAGGCTTGACCCAAATTGATATTGATATTAACCCAGTCCGTACTAACCCATTAACCCAAACCTTTTTCCAAGTTGGTCTAGTCTAGACCTGGTCCGACGCCTATTCACCAAACACAGGCAAAATGAACACAAACCACTATTCACCAAACACAGGCAAAATGAACATAAACCAAACCCTTTCTTAATACGAAATCAACATCTAATGCAGATGGTTATAATAACTCTCAAGTGGATTGTTCCATTTTAAGTTCTTGCAATGCCATTATTGAGTGGAGCTATTATCAGTAATGGAGTGGCATTTCCCATAAACTAGACTCACTTTCCAGGCCCCCACAAAGCTATATTCATGCTTTAACATCTCTGGTGAAACTACGAAAAAAAAAATAGAATCAATTGTCCTCGTGATGAAAAAAACTTGAAAGATTATTACAAGAGAGGACTGGAAGCCACAGTCTCATACCATCCTAAACCTAACAGATTAAAACTTTCCAAATCAATGTACCTGTAAATCTAAGATATTATAATCATGCCAGAAAAGCATTAGTCATTTCCATGAGCCTGCTGGAAATATATCGATTTAAATTTAACCTCACTGTCCAAGGCCATTTATTCCTTGCCCTCTACGTTAGGATAGATTATGAAATAACCTGGACAAGAGCTCAGATAACTGCATGGATTAAGGGGGGGAAAGGCACACGGAACTTAAACCCACATTCACTTCATGTCACTCTCTACTGCATCAATCTCTGCTACTAAAACTTGAAAGAAGGAAGCAAGCAAGCGAATATCTACAAGAAAAACTACTTATTTAAAGCTGCGGCCAGCACTTTCATATTCGCGAGTGACTCCCTACATTACATATTAGTTGATAAAGGGGAGGAATTTGAGACAAGGACCCCAAAGACAAATCCTTTACGCTGCCTCGGCAAATCCAACTCTAAGCTTTCCAGAATCAAAGACAGTATGGTAGCGTCCCATGAAAACATCTCCCAGTATCCTGGATTGTGAAAGATCAATAAGTGAGATTAAAAGGAACATTATGACCATCTATGAGCATGGATAAGGTGATAAAGCAAGCAAAACTAGTTCTAGAATCCTTAAGAAGGTTCGATTAGAAAATAATATACCAAAGAGGTCCACGAGGAGGAGGTATATCCAAAGCAGTAAAGCCACTGATGCACTGGGCTGCTGAACCTTGGCCAACCTTGAGAATGTACTGATCATGAAGCAGGAAAGAGGCATCAGTTCTACGAATTAATATACACGTTTGATATATTTAGCACATTTAAGGGGCATTGATTCATGTAATAGTAAGTTGTGTTGCATATTCAATAGGAGCACTCCATGCTCCTATGGAGGAAAGTTGGGCTGTATCCAAATTCTTCCTGAGGCCTTTGTTGGACAATACGCCATTACTACTAGATATAAACTTTTAGACTATAGATATCTATCCAAATATAATTACATTAATATAGTCCTGTTAAAATGTCCATAAAGACTATCATCCTAGCACAAGTGGCAGTTCTTAGAAGAATGTTCGCAACAATGAATCAAAACATCACAATGTTGCAATCAGTGATACCTCATTATTAAGATGAATAGATGGTTGCATTTCACCAACTTGTGTATTTCAAAATCAGTTAAAAATGCATAATTTCAAGGAAATAGGAAAAAAAAGGGAAATATCCCTTGATAGCATGAACGGTAAGACTGGGTTCAGCTGCCATACCTCCTCTGGGGCAAGCTCAAACTCTTTGCCTCCAATGGTGAAGGCAATTCTAGGCATTGAAAGAACACTTCCACAGTCAACAGCTGATTGTCCTGTCGGGTTTGGAACACGTTCACAGAGCTGTGAAATTATCAAAGGTATCAGCAAGAGAAGCATATCCACAAGGCCCAAACAATTATTAGGGAACAATGCATGTATCACACCTGATTGATGAAGTTCAATAATTTTTTGCAGTGGTTAATAGATAAAGTACAAATTCATTTAATTCACCTGATTGGCATAGTCCAATACACGATCTTGTGTCTGGTTCTGCTGAAGCTGGCTTCGAATCCAGAAAACTGCCATTTCACAAGCAGAGCACATAGCATCACCAAGAACACCAGATGACTTGTCATTGCCCTCGTCCACCACACTCTGAATGCCCATGCTAAGCAAAATCACAAACCTCTAAGTTAACTGCCTATTCACAACACACAGTTAACCTTTCTAGTAACAAAAGCAGCAACATGCATGGAGGCAAGAATTCGCTTCCATGAAATTGGGTTTACTTTCATGAATTTTCTTCTACTTATTAAAAAAAATAGCAGAAGGGGGTATTATCCAGGAGAAAAAGTTATGCCTCCCAGAACTGTGAAAGCATAAGCATAAGAAGAGAACATCTTTAGAGCCCAACCTTATGCCACGGGTTCCATCAAATGTGCAGAGTCCAATTTGAGAGCAGATCTTCTTTGGCTGTACCTGTAAATACATACAAAGGAACACAAACAAATCCATAAATAGATGCTGACTACACCCATTTTCTCACGTAAGATTTTTATCAGCCAGGGTTTCAGAAATCAAACATCTGAAATACAAGGCCAGTATCACCTCGGACAGCAGCAAATCCATAATGACTTCCCCATACTGTGAAACTACAGCCTTGCATTGCTGGCTAACCACTCCAGAGGCTCCAATGGCATGATTTATCATGGTAATTATAGCCTGAAAAAAATAATAGAGACCACCGAAATATTTTATGCACAAGAAAATTGACAGCAGAATCATGGACCTCCATTATAGAAGATTCTCATTTTTCCTATAAATGCTTTGCATCAAAATTTATTATTTTCAAAGTCTATGCCCCAACTTTAAATCTTCAAACCAACAGGGTAAAAAGCATTAATAGCTTTACATTTTCATCCATTCTGTTCTAGGCAATCAACATAACTTCAACCCAATGGCAAAAAATAGGATAGTTAAACAGTTAGCTATCAAATTGTACTGAATAAGATATCAACAAGTACACATCCAACAAGCTGAAGTATTGTTCATACCGTTGGACCTGCCAACAAGGAAGTTCCAGAATCCGCAATTGCAGCACAACCACCAGCACAATACCCTGAATAGCAGTATCCTTAGGTAATCAGACCATATAATGAGAGGTAGTATTAATCATATGCAAGAGAGCACATATATATAACGACAAAAGGATAACTGTCGCTGTAGATATATACAATATATCTTATTAACAGAGCTTTGCCCTACTGGTATATGTGAGTTTCTATATAAAAAGTGCAGGTACTGAGAGAGAACATACCGGTTGATTTATCACCAACAATGACATCACCCATGTCGAACTATGAACAGGAATTATGATACAACAAAATGAGAAAAATAATTGAAAAATACAGATGACATACATTTAGAACTCCAAGAAAAGAAAAGGTTACAGCCAACAACCTGCCAATAGCCTTTCTGTGTCACAGGAACATATGTGTGCTTGCCCTTGTAATGATTTGGGTCCATCCCACCAAATACAATTTCTCCCCCTTCTTCATCATCCGCATTGCGGTTAAGCCAAAAAGAAAATACCGGTTCCTTGATGAGACCCTGTTTAATCATGTTGTCCCTGTTCAAAATGCACTATGTCAACTCAAACACAAACCATAAAAAAGGTTTAGATGATCAGTGAGAACTAAGAGATAAGACAAGTACCAGACTGGAACAGCACCTCCTACTGCAATTTCTTTGAACCCAAGTCCCAAAATACCATCAAACTTGCCCACCAAAAATGTGATACTAGGCTCCTTAGTTGCCTCGATAAATTCCTTAAAATTCAAAAACAGGAGTGAGAACAGACTCATCACACCATGTAATAACATGCAAATAAGTTGCAAGGCACAACATTACCTGATCTTTCACAACCAGGTTACCAACTTCGACAGCATCAATACTGAAGAAACCAGAAATGGATCCACTGCCATACTGAATTTCAGCACTTTTTCCTGCAAAATTCATCATAACAGACTCAGTTTCAAAAAAAAAAAAAAAAGAGTAATCACCCCAAATGATAGTTTCCCAGCCAAACAGCTCATGCAACTGCAGAATGACAAGCGATTTAGACTAAAAAATTGTAGCTAGTGCTGCATTGTATGGTTAAGGATTACAATGATGGCATCCCTAGTTCCTAGGATTATAATGATAGCATCGCATCCTTAGTTCCTAGCTAATGTTAGCATGTATACACATAGCAGCTCATCATGACAACCACATACCTAAGAAAGTAATTAACATGCAGCATTTCCATATTTCCTACGGACCTAAACATTCTTGATAAAACTTCAATGCACCACATACAAATTAACAGGATAAAATTTCTTCTTATAGAACAAACAGCAAAAAAAAAAAAAATTAATAAATTCTTTGTTAGCAAGGAACCAAACCATTCTTCTTGTAGGAACTCGACTTTCCAGAGTTGTACTTGGAATGGAAGTAACATGCAACCTGCATAGCAAAGTGAAACCATTAATCTATTTGATACGCATGTATAACGAACATAAAAAAAAAAAATACATGCATAAACTCACCGACAAATAGCACTTAGATGATGGCACCCACAAATTGGAGCTACCAGTGTCAAAAATCACTGTGAATTTCTGAGGAGGAGTCCCAACACCAATCTCACCATAGTACTGAGCATCAAAATAGTTCTTTAACGCAACTATATCAGTATCCTCAGATTCTCCAAGATTACCAAGGAGATTATACTTCCTAATAGAAGCTCTCAAAGCCTCTTGGGAATCAAGCCGTGCAGCAATCCGGTTGTTCTTATCAAATTTCACCTTTTTTAATCCAATTCTAAGCAAACCATCATTTGACTCGGATAATACCACAGCAAACAACAAAAATGAAAGAAGCACAAACCCCCCAATTGCTTTCAAGTTCACTCCCATTTTTACACCTGTAAATTCACATTAACAAAATTTAAAAAAAAAAAAAAAGTCCAATTCAGAAAACACAATAACCAATATGATCATTCACATTAATCCAAAGTGATTAACATGCAAAATCAAGAAAAAGGCTAATATCAAGTTCAATAATCATAAATCAAAAGTCTAACATAAAGTCATGAAATTTCACTCAGAAACAAGCAGTTCTCCACTGCATGATCTTGGCTCAGGTAAAGCTCAATTCTTTATTCAGTCTTTACACTTCTACAAAACTAATAAAGTAAAAGATCAAAAATTCCAAACCCTTTATGTCTATTCAAGCCTCAACTACACCAAAGCAGAAAATAATCAGCACCTAGCTCTTCATTCCAAAACAAAGAAAGAAACTTTACTGAGACCCACTTCAGTACACAAAAGGACTCAAACTAACTCTAATTTAACAGCATAATCCAAATTCCAACCAGCTTTAATCAAACTTACAAAAAAAAGTTAATCAAAACAAAGAAACAAGTTAAAAATTAACAACCACCACGCAAAAAGAAACTAACATTTTACAAAAAAATAATCACAAAAACACGTTAATAAAAATGGGTTATCAAGAAAAAATTTAAAGATGCTCACAGATTTTGAAAAGCCAAAAAGAAAAAGGAGAGATAGTGTGTGTCACAGAGACCGAGCAGCAGCAGAGAGCAGAATATATAGAAACAAGGAGAGAACTGACCTGTCAACTTCTTAGACTCACAAGGGCCCAGCTAAGCTACTTGGTATCTTTCGAAGTGTAGGCTTTAATCTTGGCTGTTGAATGTGTAGATTCTATAGGTTTTAACCATTGATTTTGGATTGTTCTGACTTCTGAGCCCTTTTTGGTCTTTGTAATTTGGTTTTATTACATTCTAATACTTTTATTATGAGCAAGTCTCACTTAAGTCCTTAAACTTTCTATCCCAGAACAATGAGAGGAACTGTTGAGTATGCTTGCTGCAGTACTCCTTATGTCATTTTTGTTTTCTTGTTTTAAGCTTATGATTGGTCCACTAATAAAGATTATAATATAATAAGGCTAATTATATAGTATAACTATATAGTATAATTAATTCAAGTTTGTTATGTTTTTATAAGCTAGTAATGTCTTATTAATTGATTAGTTGTAAGCTAATTATATAAGTTTGACTCACTAACAACTCCAACAACAAGTTTAAAGCACTACAAGATTTCCAAACTAAGTTACTAAATTTAGTTTAAAAATCTTGAATATAATTATCATTAAGATTAGTTCTTATATTTTTCTATATGAAGCTGAAAATAGTCGTGTGTTTGAATATATATTATTATCTATTTTTTCTTAAAAAATGATAGATTCTCTCATGCTATGTAAGGAAAAATAAAGTTTTAAAATAAGATTTTATAGTATTATTGCAGCATTACCTTCCATTTCTATTTGGTTTTGCAATAAGGGTATTATAAAATCAACTTTCATGTACTAAGATTAAAAACTTGTTTAGCATTATGACAGCGGTTGCTTTTTAAAATAATTTTTATTCAGAAATGTATTAAAATAATATACTTTTTTAAAAAAATTATTTTTAACATTAGTATATCAAAACAATCTAAAAATATCTAAAAAAAATTAATTTAAAGCAAATTAAAACAACCAAGTTTTTGCAAAAACTCTTTTAAACCGCAAAAACAAACGAGGTCTAAATCTTTTTTAAATTAAACTTTAATTAAATATTTCATAAATCTTTCATAGTTGAACCAATGCATTAATAAGAAATATTTTTTTCTTGCATCACTATATGGTGATTCAAACCCTAAATGATATACCAATGTTTGCGACTATTATCGGCATATTTGACAGGGTGTTACATGATTTAACAAAGTTGAAAAAAAATTTAAAGACTTTAATATGGATGGACTCTGATGAAGGGATGCCCATAATTCTAAACTCAAAGTCCAAGGACTTTTCTGTATATATCTGGAAAAATGGGGGTCAATTTGTGAGAGTTGGTTAGCTTCAAGGACCAAAATCGCCCTTAAACCATCTAGGAATCCACGTTCCAAACGCACGATATTCTCGTCTTTGCCCTCATTCAAGGGCATAAAACAAGCTAAAATAAAGCATATAATAAGGGATCCATACTTTACTGGATGGTTTTTCACAATCCATATTAGCCGTCTATCTTGAGATGAACGGTGATTAAGGGCATGATGAAGTTGAGATGCTGTACAACGTGGCTGATCATGGGATAAAAGAGAGCGTGGGTATCGTGACGAAGGATTATGCTGGGTGGCGTTACAAGAGAGAAGCTGACATCTCAGCTAAGCATGCAATTCGGTTGCCTTTACACGCGACACTTTGCTTCCATTTACAAGTCTGTGGCTTGAATCAAGTGACGACAATGGTGTCCGGTTTTTCTTTTTATATTTCTTTGAGTTTGATATCATGAATTAACCTTGAATTTCAAGATATCTTCTATGCTAAAAATAAATAAAACACATTGAAATAAGCTATAAAACCTTTGATTTTATCTATGTATTTTTTATCTATTATAATTATCAAATTTTACATTATAATTCATCAGTTTATAATTTGTTGTCCAGCTGAAATAATTTTACTTTTAAATTGAACTAAAAATTAATTTGATTAAACTTAGATAACCTGCTAAATCAACCCACGATACAATTGCTTTATTTATATCAACTCAAAGGATTTTTAAACTTTTTTTATCTATAATAACATTATTTTAAAAAAAAAAATTAAAACAATAACAGAATAAAAATTCAGGTTGATTCATCGACCATCAAGTTGACTAAGTTAATTCATAATATGGGATTAAAACTTGATCAGATAACAATGTTATGCTTCAAAAATTGGGCATGAACAAGAAAAAGTTGATAGATCCAAAAATGAATTTTAACAAACGAATCTTTTTATTAAGCTAACTTAATTACCATTCTATCAAGATTTCGAGCTAATGTATGTTTCTCCTTAAAATAAATCCATTTAAACAGCAGCACCAGAACCTTTGCTACCGCAAGTCACTTCATCTATCAAGATTTCGAGCTAATAGCAAGATTTCTTGTTCAGTACTGAGGATATTTGATTTATTGTTATTGTCCGATTCTTACTGTACGTGTGTGCATACTACATAAATAAGAGACGTGTCAATAATTAAACATAAATAAATAAAGAAAAAGGGACCACTCCTTCATTAATTAATGCATGAGTACTGAGCATAAGCCATTATGAAGCTAATTAAATTGTTGCCTGCAAGCAAATCCATTAATTTCAACTCACACGTTCAAGCAATGATCACGCGAGATGGATGGCTAGCTTCAGTAAGTGAAGACTAGCTACGTACTTGTTGAGTGCAAGAATTGTATTGTCTCTCAAGATGGCGAACGAAGGGAAAATATGTTGTTTTCATGAGCGAACCATTAACAAAAACATCGAGTTCGTCTTCCAAAACCGCAAAAAAAAAATATATATAAAAAAAAGCTTTAAATATGTAGTAGTGTGCTTGGTCAGGACAAGCATTCCTTCTTCTTCTTCTTCTTTTCTCTTTTGGATCGGTAAGAACTAGAACATGGTGGAAACTGGGAAAATCACATGCATGTAAAATCCATCCATGTTGTGAGCTTCTTGTTTCAAGTTTTGCTTTGTCTATTTGTTTCTTACCATGATGGTATATCTATATTTAATGAATCCTACTGCTAGAAGATGATGTTCTAAATCCAACCAGGCACACGAGCCTCTTGCTAAGTTACGGAGACCTTTTGATGACTAAGAAAGTGTGTGTGTGTGTGTGTGAGGGTATAATGTGGTTTTTTAAAGTATTTTTTATTTGAAAATTTATTAAGATAATATTTTTTATTTTTTAAAAATATTTTTAATATCAATACATTAAAATAAAACAAAAATATAAAAAAAATAATTTTAATTTTTTTGTAAAAAATATTACCCAAACTCCATTTAAAACTTTGTAT
>Ga0307517_10003008_pt1 | contig 26637 bp, 22 predicted proteins | sample 23_EM_MG_FD_194515 | JGI IMG/M metagenome (GOLD analysis project Ga0307517, IMG submission 194515) | Populus trichocarpa ectomycorrhiza microbial communities from riparian zone in the Pacific Northwest, United States - 23_EM | ecosystem: Host-associated > Plants > Roots > Unclassified | place... | reverse complement strand
TGCGGGAACAGACACCGCTCAACAATCACGCCGGGGGTTTAGAGCACTACCGGCAGAGTCAAGATGCATCCCAGGGGAGCGAACTGTCGTTTGACTACAACCAGGCGTCGTTTGCCCAGGCGCTTCAGATGCTAGATTCAGATCCGGTGAGCCTAGGTAACTCACAGGAGCTGACGCTGGGACTAGCGCAAGAGGGGCCAGCGACACCGGGTTTCCCCAGTCGGCTATCGTTGAGCCTGGACGACCCGCAGGAAAGTGACGCAGGCGTGGGAGAGAATCGTTTTTTGTAGACTTGGAGATGTGTGAACCGTTGAGTTTATGGAATTTGATTTGCAGGAAATGTAAACTATTAGATTTCGGTTGGCCGATCTGTGGAGCCGTGAGGACAGTTTGCGGTGTATTTCTGAGAGAGATCTGAGCGAGAGCTCAGAAACGTAGGATCACCGTGGCCAGGGTATCCTGGACACCCTGGTCACGGCAGTAGACTAGTAATAATAGAATATCAAGATGCGGATGAGGTTCAAAGTCACGATACAAGGGGCACCAGCGCCTCGTAGCTTTTGTGAATGGCACTCAGTAATACAAATGAATAGTGGAGCGATCGAGACGGCGTCTGGCATATGTGTGCTATCATGACGCCGTTGAGAGTATGCATGTGAGCTATCACGACGTCGTCAAGACGGCGTCTGGAATATGTGTGCTATCACGAAGCCGTCGAGAGTATGCATGTGAGCTATCACGACATCGTCAAGACGGCATCTGGAATATGTGTGCTATCACGACGCCGTCGAGAGTATGAAAGTGACCCATCACGATGCCGTCGCGACGAACATGTGACCTATTTGGAAGGCATTGGGCGCCTATAGCCAGACATGGCCATTGATGCAGAGGGGGTTCAAATATCGCTGTGTAGCATCCGGAAGACTAAGCACCCGGATAGTCTTCCGGATGCTAGAGTGGAGTTGGATTCCGCCATAACGAGGGAGGCACAGGAAGGAGATCGTCGGGATGCGGGAGAGCTTAGGGTCTGAGGGCATCTGGACGCATGGGCTTGGTGGTGGACGTCGTCGGGACGTCGAGGACGCAGGGGTAGATAGGGAATGACGTCCGGCCGACGTCGCGTCCAGAGTAACGGTTAACGTTCTGAGGGTCCTGAGCATCTGATGTACGGGAGGCTCAGGACGCATATAATAATTTTTGCTGATGATCGCACATCAGGATTCACTACTACCCCTGATTCTCCTTTCAGCCTTCTTTTTCTTCTTGCCCAGATGTGACCACGGAGTCTTTCTTGGCAAAGAAAATATGGTTAGTTCTAGCGCCTGGTGAGAAACCTATCATGCCCTTAATCTTAAATATGCACTAAAGACCCCAAGTCACACTAGCACTCAGAGTTCTATTTTCAGAACATCCTCTTTGAATGAGCGAAAATGCCAGCCCACTCCAGTCTGAAAGCGAGTGATAGCCATAACACTGCCTGGTGGTTTCTCGGCACCTACCCTCAAACTGGACGCGACGCGACACACTCTCTTCATCACAACATTTCAAGTTAACATCGATACTACAGGGCCACAGCTGCAATACTCCACCACAGCCAGACAATCAATCCTGAATCTGACACCTGGAGGTTCCTGGGCTCGATGCCAGCTATCCAGCGGTATAAGATTCATCCCCAGAGGGATATTATTCATGAAGTTACAGGGCTGAATGGCGTGGGTAGCTGGCGATCCCAGAACTCGATTGCAGATTCCTCCACAACCACAGCTCCGATCCTGAATCTGATTGCAGGAGATTGTTAGGCTCGACGCCAGCTATGCAGCGGTATAAAGGACGTCTCTCTGGCATCGAAACTCAGAAAGTCGCTGACCCTTGTGAGTGTTGTCTTTATAGATACCCTGGCGATCCCAGAACTCGATGGCAGATTCCTCCACAACCACTGCTCCAATCCTGAATCTGATTGCGGGAGATTGTTGGGCTCGACGCCAGCTGGGCAACCGTATAAGGTACGTCTCCGTCGCATCGAAACCCAGGAAATCGATGTCTTCTGTGGAGAGGATCCTTATAGTAGCCCTGGCGATCCTTTACTCGACGGCAGATTCGTTCACGACCGCTAGACGGACTTTGATTCTGTTTGCAAGGGATTGTTGGGCTCGACGCCAGCTATCCAACGGTATAAGGTACGTCTCTGTCGCATCAAAGCCCAGGAAATCGCCGTCTTCTGTGCAGGGTATATTCGGTATCAGGCTGGCGATATTTTACTCGACGGCAGATTACTCCACAACTGCGGAATGGATTTTGATTCTGTTTGCAGAGGACTGTCGGGCTCGACTCCAGCTTCACAACGGTATAAGGTACCTCTCTGTCGCTTGAAGACTCACGAAATCGCTGTCTTCTGTGGAGGGTATATTATGTATCAAGCTGGCGATATTTTACTCGATGGCGGATTACTCCACAACCGCTGGGCTGATTTTGACTCTGTTTGCGGGAGATTGTTGGGCTCGACGCCAGCTTCCCAACGGTATAAGGTACGTCTCTGTCGCATCAGAACTCAGGAAATCGCTGTCTTCTGTGGAGGGTGTATTAGGTATCACTGGCAAGCTGGCAATATTTTACTCGATGGCAGATTACTCCACAACCGCTAAACGAATTTTGATTCTGTTTGCGGGAGGTTGTTGGGCTCGCCGCCAGCTACGCAATGGTATAGGATTCATCTCTCCGCGAACTTTATTCATGATTTGACAGGGTCCCGGCTAGGGGGGGGTCTCCGGAGCCTGAGGCCAGACTGGGAGGGAGGGCTTGAACTTGAACGGGTCTTTTGTCAGAAGGCAGCCTATGAGTATAGCTGTTTCTATGTGGATTAGCCTGTATATTACTAGTAGAACGATAGTAGAATAGTAGTAAATTTAATTATTTGATAGTATGAAATCTATTGTGACCCAGGTCAGAAAAAGGTAAAGGGGGGACCCTTGGCTTATCTCAGGAAGATTGGTCTGGCGTCAGGTAGAATCCTGAGTATTAGGTGGTGGGTCAGGTGGCATCCTGATTATTAGGAGCTGCGTCTGGTGCATTCTGAGGATTAGGTGCTGCGTCTGGTCCGTCCTGAGAATTAGGTACTGCATCAGGGTGGGTCAGATGGGAGGTGTAGTTGGGTGGTTGTGTCCTGATTCGCGATTTGCGTTTCAGTGTCAGGTGCGTCAGATGCACTGAACGCACTGAACGCAAGGTATTATTTTTGCTGATGCACCCTACAGATAGGTAGCTACAGTGGACTAGACTCAAGCCCAGGTGATACACAAAGAGGTAACCTATGTGAGAATAGACCAGTATACTTGGTATATTACCGGTAGGCATGAGTTGGTACAAGTGTCTACAAAGTAACTCAGTGACATAGGGTTAGACAGGGTAAGCTTCGAAAACCATGTCTGCGTAAAGTAGTGTTGTGCACGAGCCGACTGGACTCTAGACTCGAGCCTCTTGGCGGTTTCTTGGCGGTTTCTTGGCGGTGCGAGCCTGGCTTGAGCCCTGAAGTCTACCGGTCTACGAGCCGGCTCGTGAACAGCACTAGTGTAAAGTTTAGAAAACATAGTAAACGTTGCAGGGGTCTCCAGGGCGACATTATATGTAGTCACGCAGACTGCTGAAGGGAACAAAGGCATGAGGATCAGAAGTTACACTACACTGGGAATATTATTACACTACCTTGCAGACCTAGTTACCGTGCGGAGAAACCCCCATTACACTACCTTCACCGACACAGTTGTCTGTGGACTTAGGGGAAAGTTATCCCACAATAGTGGGACACTTAGATGTTGGCAGGCCCTCTGTGTATGGCAGGAAATGGGCTACTGACAGAGCAGGAGTTTTCCGAGCGTACAGTAACTTTGAACGAATATTGCTAACATCCCTCTCCTGCCCCAGGATTGGTAGTGCAGCACAGCAGTACACGGCTGGGTAGTTTTGTGGTTCCTAGTAAAGTGTGATCCATGGGAACGCCCCACAACATTGTAGGAGTTGTGCCCGTCCATCCAACCAGAAGCTATTCGCCGGATATACAAGGGGTCTGAGGGTGACCGCCTCCTGGGGAACCCAGCGACGGCTCGCCTGCATGCCTCATTCCCATCCCTATTTTCACACCAGGTGGGCGACTCGTCGCGAGCTTTGACAAGAGGCCTCACGTCCGTATACCTTCCCCTCCACTGGAAAACTCCAAGTCCCATCCCCCCGATGAGGAACCACCTCCCGATAGACGCGGTGGCCCACAGGACCATACCCTTCTCCCAAGGGCTGTCTAAGATGCCCATGATTAATGCACACCGCGTCTCCCCGGCCCCGACCGTCCCTCCGCGACCCTGATAGACAAAACCTACTCCGCCCTGAAGAAATGAGTAAGGGAGGCCCTCCTCAATGAGTGGCCTTGTCTCTTCCCACCGCCAGGGGACTACGGCCACCCCCCGCCCTGAACCCGTGACCCTTTATGGGCCTAAATATGTTCATCGCGGGACGGATACATCAGATGAGAGCCGGAAAAGCTACATGGCCGCCCACCCCACCTGGAGGTCCCCCGACGCCGACACCTCCTGCCCCCGCTGCGGCCTAGAACCTGAAACGTTCGAGCACACCATCCTCTCTTGCCTCTCCAGACAGGGCGCTCGCTCACGCCTCCTCCACAGCGTCAGGAGTGTCGGTCACAAGGCTCCCCTATCGTCCTGCCTACCACTTCTCAAAAGTCTCGCTACCTTTATCAGCGTCACCTCCACTGGATTCCCCCCGACTATGTTTCCACCAGACACTCCCCCCTCTTCCCCCCCGTTACCACTCTTACCCATAGCAGTGCCCTCCCCGTTGTTTTGTGTTTTTGCCTTAGCGGAGGTTTAGGCATGTTGGTTTTCTTTCCCGCGACGTTATGTGTGCTTTCCTTGTTAGATGACTTTTAACTTGGTTTGTACTTTCCTTTTGTAAGTGGCCGATGGCCCGGCGGAGGAGAAACCTTCATGATAGTGGATATTTTTGGTGCCGTGACTTTCCTTTGTTTATGTTTTGTGGTTTATAGGTTTTGTTCTCTCCATAGCTAGCGCTGCATGAGGCTTTTTGTACCTTAAAACAATGAACGCATGATTACAAAAAAAAAAGAGAAAAAAGAAAAAGAATGACGGCCTCCAGGGGGGCGACTTGGATAATGCCTCGGAATGCCCTGCGGGTATACTTTGACCTCAGGGTAGTGGTATCGTTACCTATAGAGGGCTTGAGGCTGACCAGGGAAGCTGCAAGACTTGCAGGACAACTATGCCAATCCCAGTCCCAGGCTACCCCGTGGACTGAAGCAATTACCAGGGGTTATTAGTGGACTCTATAGGTGTGAGTCTTGTCATAATTTGCGAGGGTCCTGCATGGTTGGCTGTGGGTAGTGCCTATGCAGTCAAGCAAGTGAAGGGTTCTCATCGTGGCAGGATGCAGTGAGGTTGAGAAGCTTAGGGGGTGTTTGGCAAACTGTGTGTTCAAATAAACGTTATTTCAAAACACGTTTTGCAGATTAGATTGAGATAAGATTTTCAACAACTCAATCAAAAGAGAGGAAAAGCATTACATCATCTGAAAATGTTCTTATATAATCCCTTTGTATGCATTGTGATTGGTCTATTCAAAATCTGATCTAAATCTAATCTGCAAAACGCGTTGTGAAATACCGGTTATTTGAATATACGATGTGCCAAACATCTCCTTAGTGTAGCCAAGGAGATTTGCCGATGGACTACGCAGCTGGATAGACGAAACCCCCACTGGGCCAGTGAGTCCCCATGGATATTATCTCTACAGTAGGCATGTCGTTCGGCCACTGACATGCTACGGATAGGCATGCGTATTCACTCATGCAGATGTAGCTGGGGCGAGATCATTGGAACCATTTCCTATTTGTCAAGATAGTTAATCTCAGAGCAGTCTGATTGCCACTGAGTGTTAGCCCACTTTAGGCAGGTGAGTTGGACAACTCTGAGCTGAGTAGGGTGCGCGAGAAAGGTCAGCATGGTTGACGGGTGTCCTGGGGCTTTACATTATTCTACTTAACTAAAGCAAAACACACCGTAGTCTGATAACCAACGATCCTCAACAGAACTTATTGACTGAAGCTTTCAGGCTTAATGATATTAACTTTTACCCCTTGATTCTACTTTGAATTATGATTATCTTTATCTTGATCCTGACTTCTACTTTAAGTCTTCGGTGCGATCACAATCTTGTGATCTGTCTCCCTATACAGTGCTCCGGTTACATTACCTGAGGGTTTAAATATACTGTAATTCCAAATGAATTTATAAAATCCAGGATTAGTACAAATTTGAGAGCGCCAGATAACATACTCTTAATAGGAAATATATTTAAATATTAACAGCAATGGTATATCGTTGCTCACCATGAATTAATGTTTACAAAATTACAGCAGCGCATTTGAGAAAACAAGAGGTTGATGGAGAGCATTTTCAAATTTTATTAAATCTAAAAACTTCAATAATGTACAGTAAGTGGAGGTGATCTTTATGAAGACAATTACCCGGTTACTGAGTAACTAGCAATGATTAGCCAAGAAGACGATAGAGAGGCAGGATTCTGAGACCTTGGTATTTGAAATACAAAAGATTGAGCAAGGCCTTGGGTACCAGTCTGACATTGCGAGAAGTGACCCCCTTATGTATCCTATTACCCCTTGCATTATATCGTGCTCTTTTCTGCTGCAGAGTCTGGATGATACTAGGGAATTGAGTTAGAAAAATTAAGTTGGGGTAAGGCAGAGATTGAGCTTGCTACAGTGTGCGTTCAAAGGATACTATCTTGTCAGAAAGTAAGATTGGTGGATTGTCGTGCTTGATAGAACTATCACAATAGTTCTATGTTCCAGCAACCCATTACTGAGGCCATGACAATAGGCTCTGGGCTCTTGCAGCATAGCCTCTTGGAGAGGAGGCATGTGTGTAAAGAGAATAAAGCGTGTTTTGTATTGTAACTTAAGTATAGAAAGGTACTTGGATGATTGCGTGAAGATTGTATCTCTTGGTCGGTTGTTTCTCTTGTTCTTCTTTTGATTTTATATTTTATATCATCTATTCATTGTTACGGTACAAGAACTCACATGCAGCCCTTGCTATAGTGTAAACAAAACCTCTATCTCAAAAACCAAAACATGAGTGAAACTTATAAAATAATCGGCAAATTGTGTCAAGTACTCAATACATCGCAATCTCACAGCTAACAAATGAACAGATAATTGTAGAAAAGCATAATACGGTCCTACTTGTAATGGAAATTACCAACAACTGCCACAGGAAACAACCTAAGATAGTACATAGTGGAGAGGAGGAAAAAAGGCCAAACGGGTGTGAAATCGGTAAGGATGGGAAGACCATTGAGTCTGGTGAAAGAGAAAGGGACGGGAACTTATCGAGTGGGTAGTTGGGTATAGAGGCTCTTATAATACCATCCAGGGCCAGGAGCAGGTCTTTACTGGTCCAGAGCGGAGAGTCAGGGCTGAGACTAGAGAGTCCTTGAAGGAGGCGTTCTCTGTGGTAGGATGTTGACCGGCAGGGGAGGATGGCAGGCCTGAAGGTTTCTTGCTCCATAACGCACCTAGGGCAGTGTTTGGGTTCGTCTAACCATGTTCAACAGGGGTGGGTGGTGAGGTAGCTCTTCTGGGCTCTCATCTAGAGAATGGGTCCGCCCATGAATTTCCCCCGACCCATGAACCGGTCTGGGGTTAACGACAGTGGAAATGTAAACAATGGAGGAGGCGGTGCCTGGACTTTCACTCTTTAAGAAGTAGGAGTCTCGGCCTTCCCTTGAGGGCTCTGTAAGCGCTGGTGGTAGTATCGTTAGGTGGGCAAATTCCACTCACGGGAAGCAGGGTAGTGTTCGTCAGAGGGGCAAAGGTGTGGAACCAAAGTATAGGGTGTGCCAGGTTGGTGAGCTCAGCCACTGGGAGATGGAAGCTGACTTTCGATAGTGGGCAGTTGGTTATTGACGAGAGTGGCATTAGATGAGGGGGAAGGTGCGTGCACAGTCCGTGGTGTGAGTCCGGGGCACTGTAGTTGAGTCGGGAGGGGAAGGACAAGGAGAGACAGCCTTCAGCTGGGTTAATCGTGGGTGTAGAGCACACCAGCCTTAGGGCACCAATGCGTCGCTTATGAGGGATTATGGCTTGTATGACAGGCATACACGCCTATCTCTTGGTGGGGTGGGCGTTGTTTTTCTCATTTTTTTTTCTGTTATCGCCCTTTTTATATTTGTTTAAGGTACAACGGTCACATCAGCACTAGCTATATAGACAAAAAACCTGCAACTACAGTCCATCCCGCATCTCCTGGCCAAAGCCCTCTCACCCTGCCCAACCTGTTAACCACTTTGAGTAGAGGTGGAAACAACGGTCAGTACTATGGGTAGAAACTACAAGGAAACTACAGGCCTGAATAGAATGAACCAAATACCCTCCTTAGACGTGCAACCCAAAGAAAGAAACCCCTGAAAGTGAACAAACAAACTCACAAACAACGAAAACCTCAAGACCGTCCGGAAAGGAAATACGCTTAAGCCCAAACCTGTGGTCAACCTACCGACCGCCCAGCGACACACCCGATTCCTTGGACAACCCGAAGGCACTCAGGAGCCCGCAGGCCAAAGATACAGGACAGCACCACATGGGAGAGGTAGATGTACCTGGGGCATATAGACCAGGAAGCCGAGGCGAGTGCAAACCGCTGTGGGAAATCGGTAACTGAGCCAACACTTATGAGTGGGTGTGGCAGGATGAAGTCGATCCCGAAGTCCAGCTGAAAGACGGCGGGGTGGTCTCGCATGTCCTGGTACGACAGTGGTAGTAAGCATGAACTCCATACACACAAGCAGAAAACAGCCTGCACGTAGCCATGATGATTAAGCCAGGCGATCGGAAGAAGATACAAGCCAGGAGGAGCGGTTGCAGGAGGGGTTGCCGCAGTATTGAAGCAGTAGGATCCTGGCCGACAGAACAGAGAGTTGGAAGGAGGGAAGGGACAGTAACGACGAGAAGTGCCGTCGCGACCAACCGAACCTACATCCTGATTTTTTGAATGAGGATTGTACCCAAACGTGTCCCCGGAGGAGGTGCAATACCAGGGAGCAGAGCCATCAGGGCAATACTTCACCGATAGCCTGAAACTAGCCGCGATGGGTGGATGAGTTGCGACCATACCCAACCCTTGCAAATTCCAACCGAGGGGCCATGAAGGAAGTGCAGGGAAGAGCATGAAGAGGTAACCGTAACCCCCTTGACAAAGGTTGCCTATAGAGAGTGCCATCAGGCAGGGCCAGAGGGGAGAGGCGGATGGAAGGAGTTTCGCCCTTGTAGGCATTGAGGCCATAAGAAAAGGGAAGCGGGATACCAAGGATGGTTTATCATGGTGTTGAGATTTCAAAGACAGGAGGTTTAGGAGACAAGGTTCATGGCTATCTCTGGGTCGGTTTGGGTTTATCCATTTTATATTTGATCAAGTTACAACTATCACCTCAGCTCGCACTATGTAGACAAAATAGCTCTAAGTACAGTCCATCCGGCATCCCTCTGGCCAAAACCCTCTGACCCGGCCCAATCTGTAAACCGCGTTGAGTAGAGGTAGAAACAACGCTCGGTACTATGGGTAGAAACTACGGAGAAACCAGAGGCATGAATACCACGAACCAATAACCTCCACAGATGTGCAACCCAAAAGAAAGAACCCCCTGACATTGAATGAACAAACTCACAAACAAGGAAAACCTGAAGCCCCTCTTGATAGGAAATAGACTTAAGCTCAAACCGGTAGCCAACCCAACCACAGCCCACGATGAAAAAGATTGCTTTAGAAAGGGGGAGGAACGTAGGAACAAGCAGGGCAATGATGTAGGATGGCACCACACACCAGGGGTAGGTGTACAGGAGGCATATAGCGCGCGAAGCCACGGCGAGCGCAAACCGCGGAGCCAGATCAGTAACGGTGCCCGCACTTATGAGACTTTGTGGCAGGATGAAGTCGATCCTCGGGCTTACTGGAAAAACCATGGGAGGTGTTGCATATCCAGGAAGGGACATAGGCAGCCGACATGAGGTCCCGAAACGCAAGCAAAGACACCTGCGGACGCAGCCACGATCATCCAGCATGGCGATCAGGCGGAGGCAGAGGCCAGGTGGAGGGGTGGTAGGAGCCGCCGCCGTGGTATGCAAGCAGTAGGGTCCTAGCCGGGGTAACCGCGAGGTGGAATAGCCGAAGAGAGAATAACGAAGAGAAGTGCCGACGTGACCAAACGAGACAGGATCACCCTTGTGGGAAGTGTGAGTGTACTGAAACCTTTCCCCGCAGGAGGTGCGATACCAAGCACCAGAGCCACCTGGTGACCAACCACACTGATAACGTGAAACAGGCAGCCGCATGCTGACTAGTTGCGACAGTACCTGACGGTTGCTAATACTAAGCCAGGAGCCGCCAGGCCAGTGTGGGGAAGAGGATGAAGAGGTAACTGTAATTGTTGGATGGGTGGACGTGGTGGATGTGAGAGAACTTGTTCTATTCTCAGATGCCCGCCGCAGCTAACTAAATAGGACTAACAAACATGTGTGCGCAACTAGTAGTTTACCCTCAACCCCGTCCTATCTTCCTCACAACACTACTAGGGTGGTTGCCTGTACCCTACTACACTCAACACTGCCCCTACTGGTGCCACCCTTATACATGCCAATATAACAATCCCCCACACTCCACCGTTGGGTATCACCCTTATATGAGCTATCTAAAAAAAAAGTTCAAAGTAAAAGTAGAAAGCTATCAAGATAATCGACCCATCCGCGCAAACAGAATATGCTTGCTAAGTACAAGGGATGTAGTCAACCCATCTGCAACCATATCGTTTGTCATGCAATAATCTATCATAACCTCCCTTCCATCTTCTATAAATTCTCTGATCTGATCCATGCGAACGTCAAGGTGTTTGCTCAGAGCTTTATAAGCGGTGTCTTTAATTGTAGAAAGTGAGGCTTGATTGTCATTATATGGAGTACTGACAGGTCACTTGGATCTAATGATCTCTGTTATCAAGGTTCGAAACCAAACGAGCTCATGAATTGCTCATGCGCTTGCGATAAACTCGGTATCTGCAGTACTTGTAGCCGTGAGGGCTTGAAATTTCGAATGCCACTGAATCATTCCCATGCCGAGAAGAAAGCCGTATCCGGAAGTTCATTTCAGCGTTCCTGTGTCCCCGGCGAAATCTGAATCCACAAATCAGGTTAAACATACACCTGCAGGCATTTCTCCCCCAAGACTGAGCCGGAGCTTCTTCGTTCCTGCACAATATCTGAGGACCAGTTTCGCACAAAGCGAGTGACGAGCATTAGGGTCTGCATTGAACCTTACAAGGTAAGAAACCGTAAAAGCAATATCAGGACGGGTGCCGGTCGCAATCTAGCCAAGACTCCTAATAAGCTGCAAATAGAGAGTGCGATCGCACGGTTTGTCTCCCCCTCCTTTTATGCCCGGTTTGCCCTTTTCCATTGGTGTCGCTACGGGTTTGCAACTTGCCATGCCAAACCTCTCCAACACCCGGTCAATATACCTTTCCTGTGTTAAGGAAATTGTATGACCTTTGGAATCCAGCGATAGGCCCATACCAAGAAAATGGCTCACGGTTCCAAGATCAACCATCTCAAACTTGCTTTTTAAGTTATCACATACGAGCTTCACTTCTCCCAACGCTCCTGCAATCAGCATATCATCAATGTCGAGTGCCAGTATCATTCTGTTGTCGTCGGTATAAATGCAGCAATCAAACCTGCCTCGGCTAAACCTCATTTTTGTGATTAGAAAGTTGTCGATCATGGTATACCAGCATCGTCGAGACTTTTTTAACCCGTAGAGACTGCGATTGAGACATGCCAGCCTCTCCCGTCTATACACCCCAACTGGTAGCGACACATACACCTCCTCATGCAGCTCGCTGCCTAGGAATGCCATAACTACATCCATTTGACGTACTGCAAAACCCTTTGCTGCCACAACAGACAACCCAACACGAACACTCAACAGACTCGCTACCGGCGCCAAAGTATCCGTACAATCCAAGCCTTCCACCTGGGGAAAACCCTGAGCCACCGAGCGTGCTTTATACCTCACGGTTGCCCAATGGGATTGAGCTTGCGGTTTAAAATGAGTTTCATAGTGATTACTTTCTTTGTTTCTGATATCTCATGAATAAACGTCAACCCCTTGTTCTTCTCCAAAGATGCACAGTCAGAGACGATAGCCTCCTGCCATTCGCATGCTTCATCTGACTTCATAGCCGAATTATACGTATTCGGACGTGTCTCCACCATGTAGAGGGGCAATACCATCGCTTCACCCGTACCTGTGTTTCATGTTCCGGAACCACTCTTGGAATGTGTGCTTCTCATTTCCTCCGTACTAGGGAGATTTCCTTTCTGGGATTTCCAGTAGGAGCTATTCGTGTCTGCTCTCAGCTCTCCGAGCATTCCTGGAGTGTCCAATTTGCTCCTCCTCTTTCTCGTCGTCACAAACGGCATCTCTTCCCGGTCCGCATCATTATCATTATCACTATCACTATCACCACCATTGGAGGATTCTCCTGGCGATGACGACTCGACTCGTGGTTTGCATAGGTGAAAGGGTGCCAGTGGCTCTTCGGCGTCTCCCCAATCAAATACTTGTTCTTCCGCCTCTTCCCTCACCTCCTCACAGGTGCCTACTCCCCTGGCGCTTCTGCTTCGTCAAACTCGTCACCCCAAGCCAGCTGTTCCTCCCATGGCTGAATCTCTGGCGTGTAGTAGCATCTTGAATCTTGACCCACCGTATCACTGGTATTCTAGTACGACGTAGACTCCTCCAAGATAACATCGTGGGAAATAACAAAGCGTTTTCCAATCGGATCGTAGAGGCCATATAGCGTGGTAGTATCAGTGTGCCCATTGAAGATGCATTTCCATCCCGCTTTGGCCATCTTCTTTCTTGCCTGTTTCGGAACCTGCGCATAGGCTACCCAACACCATACCCGAAGATACTTGTAGATAGGGTGCCTTCCATGCCAAAGCTCGTACGGTGTAAAACCTGTCTGAATCACTCGTCTAGGAAGCCGATTGCAGAAGTATATCGCTGTCATCGCCGCCTCAGCCCAGTATTGCTTAGGGGCACTGACTGCCTGTAAAAGCGCACGGGTAGTCCCAATGATCGTACGGTTCGCACTTTCACTTACTCCGTTGGATTGAGGCGTATCTGGCGTTGTTCTTTGGTTCTATATTCCATCATGTTGTAAGAGATGACAAAATTCATTTGACGTATATTCCCCTCCCCCATCCGTGCGGAGTTTCCTAATAACCTTTCCTTGTTGTTTCTCTACCAAGGCTGTATATTCCTTAAAGCGAGCAAATGCCTCCAATTTGCACTTTAGTAGATAACGCACCTTGTACCTGGTGAAGTCATCTGTAAACATGAGGAGATAGAGAGCTTCCCCAAGTGATTTCGGTAATTAATCGATCAGTCCGGCTATATCAATGTGGACAATCTCTAGAGGTTGCGTCGCTTTTGACGATGGTAAAACTGACGGGAACAGCTCGTTGCCATTTTTCCATCCACACAACTCACGCCAACACAGTGTGGTACCTGCGGTATACTGGGAATATCGTTATCTTCCAGCAACTGCCTACGCACAGTTTCTGCTCCTAAGAGCGCAAGCTTGAAATCCCACCGGGAAGCCTTCTTGGCTGCTCCTTCACCAGTATCCAGAGCAAAGACATTATTAACCCCAAGGTGTCCTAATACTTCACCCCTCATAGGTTACAGTACATAGAGCCCTTTCGCTTCTGCTAGTCCAACCAAAGAGCTGTTACTCTATCTCAAAGTAGCTCCCCCACTTCGTGGAACCTCGACGAAAATACCCGAGCGTCGTAGTTGAGAAACTGAAAGTAGACTGTGCTCGCCGCAAGCTGGAAAGTGCAACACGTCTTTCAAGAGTAACTCTATCTTGCATTGCTTTCCATCATGCCATACCAAGAGATTGACATCGCCTCGACCGAGCGCATTGATCTCTGCATTGCTGGCAACACGAATCCTGTGTTCGCCGTGGGGAATTGGTTCGTAGGTGGTAAAAGAGTCCGGCAAACCCATAATGTGGGTACTATAGCCACTATCGAAAAGCCATTGATGTTGGCTGGTGGGTGCACCGGTCGAACTGAAAGCTGTAAAAAGAGAGTTCTTTGGTTGATCTGTCAAAGCCACCTGAGCTGCTGTCATGACTTTCTCCGTACGAATCCCTTTTGCTATGGCTGATTTGAGTTTCCGACATTCACTGCGCCGGTAACTCTTCTTCTGACAGTAGTAACAAACAAGCGACTGTCGGTAGCTCGCTTGTCGATCCCCTCTCATCGTCCGAGTAGTAGATGCTCCCTCTGACCCTGACGCTCTAGAGCCATAGCAATATCCTTTTCCTCTTACCGCCAGAACGGCATGGTTACCAGTAGTCCCCCCTTTATCGCGATTGATGGTAGATTCTCCTCCTTTGATAGCCGTGATCAAATCCTCCGGTTGGTCTAGTTTAAGAATTGTGGCCTGAAGATCACGCCACTTGCGCCATAACGCCAGTAGACCGTTTACTAGGTAAAAGGTTTTCTCGCGAGGTTTGATCTCTTCCTCTGCCTCGTGCAAATATTCTATAATTCGTTCGATCGCTTCGACATATTGTGCTGCCCTCCGATATGCGTCGAAGGTGCAGTCAAACAGCGATCTCCGAAAATAGTAGAGTTCCAGCCCAAGTGCTTTGCGATAGCCTTCTTCAAGCTTCTTCAATAGGGATTCTGGATCCTCAACGTAGCCAGCCGACGCATATTGGGTACACATCTGTGGCTCTATAGCGTTCTGAACCTTTGCTGTAATCCAAAGACACTTCCGCAAATGCTTGTTGTAGGCGGCCTGCACTGCCGGATCGGTGCTATCCTTATCAGATGACTTTTCACGACCTAATACGATCCACCAGAGGTCTAATTCTTTCAATTGATCTGACATTCTCTGCCTCCAAGGCCCGAAATTATTATCTTCCAAGAGAGGAAACAACACACGGCTCGACTGCGTAGACTCGTAAAGTTCAGTCATAGTACGAACGAGATGAGATGAACTAGAGAGAGAGAGATAAAAGAATATCAATAAAACAAACGATGAGAAAAACGATGAGAAAAAGCACGCGGCCTAGATAGCCGCCTATCGAATGGCCGATTTTTCTCCTTTACTCAAGCTGGGTGAGAACAACGATTCGAAAAAGCACGCGGCGTAGATAGCCGCCTATCGAATGAACGATTTTTCTCCTTGGCTTAAGCTGCGTGGAACGCAAAGGCTCATAACCTGGTGGATGGGTGGATGTGGTGGATGTGAGAGAACTTGTTCTATTCTCACATGCGCGGCGCTGCTAACTAAATAGGACTAACAAACATGTGTGTGCAACTAGTGGTTTACCCTCAACGCCGTCCTATCTTCTCAACAACACTACTAGGGTGGTTGCCCGCACCCTACTACACTCAACTGTAACCCCTTAGACAAAAGCTGCCCATAGAGAGTGGCTTTAAGAAAGTGTTAGAGGGGAGAGACAGATGGGAGTAGCTTTAGCAATCTGGGCAACGAGGCCATCAGACAACGCGAGACCGATACCAACCAACGATGATTGCTCAAGCTGTTGGCATTTCAATCGCTGGAGAAGTCACACAGATGGTTGCTCGCCTTCCTCTTGGTGGGTTTTTTTGGTTTGTTGGTTTTTTCTGTTTTTATATCATGTCTTCATTGTTATGGTACAAGAACTCGCATGCTGCGCTAGGTATGGCGTAAACAAAACCTTGATCTCAATCTCAAAAATACCTGTGATAAATATAAAACCAGCTCCAAATCGTGTTAAGTACTCGACACATTGCGATCTCGTGGCTAACAAATGAAAGGACAATCGTAAGAACTCATAAAAGCCTGGCACTTATAACCGGAAATTACAATCAGCCACTACAAGGGAAAACATAGATGGCGAGTGTTGGGGAGAGACAAAAAAGAGCGAGTGGGCGCGAGATTGGTGAGGGGGGGAAAACGATTGAGGGTGGGAAGGGGCAACGGAGGGGAAAGCGATTGAGTGTAACGGGGTCACTCTGTAGGAAGACGGATCCTAAGATTGCGACCGCACCGAAAAGTCAAAGTAGAAGTCAGGTTTAAATTAAAGATATAAATAATTCAAAGTAGAATGAAGCGGTAAAACTTAAGATCGTTAAGCCTGAAAGCTTCGCTCAATAAAGTCTCTCGAGAATCGTTGGTTATCAGAATAGTGTGTCTCTCGCTTTAGTTAAGTAGCGTAATGTAAAGCCAGAGGACACTGGTTAACCATTCTGACCTTTCGTTAGCACCCTGCCCAGCTCAGGGATGTCCAACTCACCTGCCTAGAGTGAGCTAACACTCAGAGGCAGTCGGACCGCTCGGATATTAACTATCTCCACAAATAGGAAGTGCTCCCGCTGATGTTTCTCCAACTACCTCTGCATGAGTGAAAACCCTTTCCTATCGGTAGCATGTCAGTGGCCAACCGACATGCCCACGATAGAATTAATATCCATGGGGACTCACTGGCCCAGCGGTGGTTTCGTCTATACAAGCTACACAGTCCATCGGCAAATCTACTTGGATATACAAAGCTTTCTAACCTGACAGCATGCTCCCACGATAAGAATTCTCCTGCTGATTGACCGCATGGGCACTACCCACAGGCAACCATGCGGGACCTTCTTAAATCGTGACAAGACTCTCACCTCTGGAGTCCACTAATAACTCATGGTAATGCTACAGTTCACGGGGTAGCCTTGGACTGGCTTTGGGGTGGTTGTCTGGGAAGCCTTGCAGCTTTCCCGGTCAGCCCTAAGCCCTCTGCTGTTAACTATACAACTACCCGGAGGTCAAAGTATGCCTGTAGGTGGTTCCCAGATGTTATCCAGGTGACGCCCCAGGCGGTGGTTACCCTCACACCCCTTATATATCCTGCGAACAGCTTCTGGTTGCTTGAATGGCCACAACTCATATGGTGTTGTGGGAGCGTTCCTATGGATCTCACTTTACTAGGAAGCACACAACTACACAGCCGTACCCTGCGGTCGCGCCATACCAACGCTGGGGCCGTAGGGGGGTGTTAGGAATATCTGCTGAAAGTTACAGGAGGTTCGGACCACTCCTCCTCCGTCAGTAGTCCATTTAGTACCATACGAAGCGGCCCTAGGAACATCTTAGAGCCCCACTATGGTGGCATAACCTTCCCCTAAGTCTGCAGATGACTTTGTCGGTGAAGGTAGCGTAACTGGGGTATCTCAGTAGACTAACTGGGTCCTCAAAGTAGGGTAATCATGTTTCTAAGGTAGGGTAACTTTACCCTGTTATGCCTTCATTACCTTCGGGAGTCCGCGCGACTACATATAATGTTGTTCCGGCGACCTGTGCAACATTTACTATGTGTCCGTATCTTTATGCGAACATACCCTCTGAAGGTTACCCTGTTTAACCCTTTGTCATCAAGTCACTTTTGTAGGCACTTGTACCAACTCATGTCTACCGGTAGTATACTAAGTATACTGGCCTATCCTCAATATGGTTACACTACCGTATGCCATACGGGCTTGAGTCTCGTCCACTGTAGCTACCTATCTGTACGGTTGTTACATTGAGCCTGGGGAGGGAGCAACGGATGCGAACATGCTAGGTGCATAGTTGGTCGCGATGCCTCTTTTGAAGGTTACCAGGGCAACAAGAAGCTCTAGGGAGGTCCAGAGGGGGCAGTCAGAGCCCACGCCAGAGAGGCCCTGGAGGAGTCGTTGGCCGTGGTAGGATGTTGACTGCAGCGGAGTATGGCATCGCTCAAGGTTTCTTCTTCTTCACCGCATCTGGGGGAGTGTTTGCGCTCGTGTAACTTGGTCCGTGTGGAGTGGGCGGCGAGGTAGCTCTTCTGTGCTCTCATTAGGGGATCCGAAGGGCAATAACGTTTCCCAAACACATAAATGGGTGGGGGATTAATGACCACTGGAAGGTATGGTAAGGCAGGGGCGGTGCAAGACGTCTCCATTCCTCAAGGAGTAGAAGTGATGTTCTCCTCTTGAGGGCTTAGTAGGTGTTTGTCATGACGTGATGAGGAGCGAGTACGGCTCGCTCGGGGAACATAGTGGCATTAGAGAGGGGGGCGAAGGAGAGGGACCTGAGGATAGGACGTGCCAGGTTGGCGAGCTCACCTATAGGGAGATGGGACCTCACGTTCGAGGGTGGGCCATTTATTCTCCAGGAGAGTAGCATTGAATTGGGAGAAGGGTGGGTGCAGAGAGCTCTGAAGGAGTCCGGGGCAGTGTGCTTAGGTAGGGAGGGAAAGGTCTGGCTGGCAGAGACATCCAGCCTCACGGTTGATCGCACGTGCAGCACAGACAAGGCTCATTGTAGCCATACGATGCTCATGAGGGATCATGGCTTGAAGGGGGGGAATGCAGACCTCGGCCGACAATATGGGTATAGAGGTTGACCTGAAGCAGTTCGACACCCAGCGCTGGACTTGGCACCAGTAAACGTCCATCTTGGTGAGCATTCCTCTGGGGGGAACCATGATGTCGGCCACATATCGGAGGGTGGGGAAGAGCACAGATATCACTAGGTGGTAAGAGAGGTCAGGAGAGAGGCATTAGTGGGGCGGAGAGACTATTTTGACAGTGGCGAAGGCCCCCTTGGCTAGGTTTTGTTGCTTGGAGAAGTGTGCCGATGAAGCGCGGTTAGGAGTAAACTAGTACACAAGCCATCTGAGGCAGGGAAGGAGGGGACAGGATTTGGCCGTCAATGCATATTAGTAGTGGGGAGGGGGCACCAGTGGGGTCTCTCGGGAAAGGGGTCCTCCAATGGATGAGCTGAGTCTTGGGGACACTAAAGCCTACATCACGAGCTCAAGGATAGGCCCTAATCTGTCCGAATGCCCATTGTAGACCTCTGACATTTGTCCTGTATGAGGTGGATGCTGCTGACAATGTGAAGTCGTCAATGTACGATAAGGAAAATCCTTTGGGGAGGTCAATGTGAAGGGATGCTACATATATGAGGAACAGGAGTGGGGATATTGGGGAGCGCTGTGGGGTGCTTACTTGGACTGGGGAGAAGGTCTTAGGCAATCTCTGAAACTGTAGGGGGCAGGTTTTCTGAGAGAGGAAGGAACCAATCTACACCACCATGCCAAGGGGTACTCCCGCACTCTTCAAGAAAGAAGATAGGATGGGGGCATTGTTACAGGGTAGCTAACACGGTAGGATTCCGGGCTATCTAGGCCGAGGATATTCGAGAAAACAGAATATAGGTGAGGCAGGCTCAAGAAAGATTGTTCGCTAAAGTAATAGAAGAATATCGTAATAACTTATAATATTATTAAGGTCTCTTCTCCGTTGCTTGATGTTGTTCTCAACCATCGGGGAGAGCCCTACTATTTATACTAATGTTCACGCTACTTTGACTTCTCTAGTAAAGAAGTATCTTTCTAAGAATTCAATTCGTCAGAACAAAGTGCGAACACTGTTTGACCCTGAATCTTGCCCAGCTTGACTCTGAGAATCTCCCGACTGCTATTTCTTCTGAGGGTGTCCCCGCTCCACCAGTAGCCAGTGTTCGATCTCTTCGTCCTGATAGACTATAATGGAATATGCAGTCTAAATGCGTACATACCAATAGTATTATGAGTATAGAGTGATCAAGTCCGATACTCATCTATCAATGCATAATGCGTATGCATTAGTAAGAGTAGAGAACTGGTTCTCTAATCATCGTTCCAATCAGTTAGCCATATCTTGAAACGTGAACTCATTGAGGTTCCTGAGTAGTCTCCCAGATGCCTGCGGGAAGTCCCTACTCAGGAAGCTTGGGTTCGGATATATACTCTCCCCTATGGTGGCATATACCTCGCGCATAATTATGCAAGCTATTCCCGCTAGGGTAATAGGCATTTGCGTTGTCGAAGCCTCCTTTGATGGCCAAGAAAAGGGTGGAGACCTTGAAATTAGTGCGTTCAAGGGTCCTGACTGTGTCTACTAGTAAAAGAGCAGCATTGAATGATGAGAGGGTGGGAAGAGAGCCACACAGGTTGTAATGTATGAGGTTCAGTGATCTGGTAACTAAGGAGAGAGGGGATGCAATAACCCTTTCCGGCATCTTAGACAATGTCTGAAGGAGGACAATAACGCTAAAGGATGCAGGTAAGTCATTGGAAGGCTTCCCGACTTATTGAGAACGATACCATTGGGCTTTCTCATCAAGACTGGATGATAGCTGAACTTCAAAAGGGGGCCCAGGACGTCAGTCAGGATTCTGGATGCCATGAGGTGAAGGCACTTCGATAGAGTGTAGGGGATCAGGTCCGGTCCAGGAGCGCATTAGCCCCATTTTCCAAGAGCAGCCAATATTTCACTTGCAAGGAGAGGGTTGCACCCTTTGTAGGGCCTTAGACAGGAGGGAACAACTGGGAGAAGTTTCAGTGGAAAGAATTGAGTGAGTAGGGCATTGTTGCCCTCGTTAAGGCAGGTGGAATCGGCAAGGTTGGGGAACTTGGGTGTGACTGTCCGGATGGCCAACTTCTGAGCCGTCGATAAGGTACCTGCTGTGGCATCAGGCAGGGTAGAGTTCGAGTGTTGGGCCTTGGCGGCTTTAATCAACAAAAAGTACCCTTGCTTGGAGACCATGGCCACTGCCTTGTGTTGTGAATCGTTTGTGGTCCAGGCATTCCAGGAGGATGTGGTGAATTCTGTCTGCAGCCTTGGCAGTAACGGGAACCACCATGGTTTTGCCCTGACCGAGGTGTGAGAGAGGGCACTGCAGGCTTTTAGGAGTGTGACCAAGGTTAGTGTTCCTTACGGGGCCTCCAGGGCCCCTGGCTCAATTCCCCGCGGGACCCCACGGAATGGCCTGGGGTTGGGGGTGTTCTTTTATGGTTCCCTGCCCCTGCCCCTGGCCCGCACGTTCCCCAGACGGGTCCCTGTTAAGACATGTGGCGAGAAACGGCCCCACTGAGGGAATGAGTGGGGACCGGCCCTGGGCCGTGGCGGGGAGGCGATTACCCACAAAATAACTCCCCCGGGCTGTTGTAAGAGGGAGGCCTTGCGACTGAAAACCTGCCCCGCCCCGCCCTGTAACGAACTCTCATCAATGTGTTGAGGTACTAACCAAACCAGTTTTCCAATGAGTGCCTGATAGGGAGGCCCTGAGAGGGGGAAACTTTGGCTTCTTGAAGAAGTGGTCCAAGGGTAGGGCAGTCAGTTCTAACCCAGTTTGGGGCAGGGAGTGGGGGCGCTGTAATTGGGTGTGCCATCGTGATGGTGATGGGAAAATGATCAGAGCTGGTGGAAGGCGGATGGGTAGTCCATTGTCGGAACATGCGTATTAGGGAAAAGGACGCGAACGCCAGGTCTAGGACTGAAGGTCTTGAGGGTCATTGGAAAGGGAAGCGGGTGTGTACCACTGGGGTGTTTAGAAGTCTGTATCCATGCTCCCGGGCCATTGAGAAGTAAGGGAAGGAAGCCTTCAGTTCAGAGGAGTTCGGACAGCTAATTGGGTGTGCCGAGGGGTGGTAAATGTTGAAGTCTCCTACCATCAGGGTAGGGAAAGCGGTGCTTGGGTAGGCGAGGGGGCGCGCAATTATCCTTTCTAAGTCTGTTGAGCCCCATACACTATAGCAGTTGACAATATGGAACCTTTTGGTCTTCATGCCAAACAGGGAGGGGGCGGATATCGCAAGGGTGCGAAGGTCTGACATGCTTGTAAAGATTGGAGTGATGGGGGCAATTTCTATTGGTGACTTAGAGGCGTCAAAGGCGACCCGAGGCTAGCAGTTGGAAATTGAGGGGGTGAACGCAGTGAAGTCCGCAAACGCCGGTAATTGGTTTCCACCAACTGGAGGGCTTTGAAGGAAAACAATCAAAGGAGGCTGTTTTGCCGAAGGCAAGGAATTAAATAAGGAAAGAAACACAATCCCGCTCCTGAGCCCGTCGTGTTGAATAATGGAAAGAATTTGTTCAGGGCCCAGTCCTGGGTGCGAGACTGCTCTCTTGTTTGACATCTTACCATGCTGAGCCGAACGCAGGATGGCAGACAGGTGAGACGGTGGCTGCCCCCTCTGGGCGGGGGTGTATCTCTTGGTCCATTTATTCTTTTTTCTTTTGTATTTAACTCCCTTTTTATATTTGTTTAAGGTACAAGGGTCACATCAGAGCTAGCCATGTAGACAAAGGTCCTCCCACTACTGTCCATTCTGCATGTCCTGGCTAGTGTTCATTACAGGGCGGGGCGGGGCGGGTTTTCACTCGCCAGGCCCAGCCCTTACACGGGGCAGGGGGGGGTATTTTTGGGGTAATCCCCGCCCCGCTCCCGCCTGGGGCCCACCCGCACTCATTCCCGGAACGGGGCCCCGTTTGTTACCACACATTTTTAACGGGAACCCGTCCAGGGTATGTGTGGGGCGGGGGCCTGAGCGGGTACAGGGGCAGAGAATGCCGAAAAAGACACCCCGCCCCAGGCTATTGAGCGGGGTGGGGCGGAGAAAAAGGCCGGGGGCCCGCGTTTTCCAGGGCCCCGTCACCCCCATAACGAACTCTAGTCCTGGCTAAAACCCTTGGACCCTTGCCAACCCATTTACCACTTTGGATTGAGGTGCAAACAACGGTCGGTACTATGAGTAGAAACCACAAGAAACCTAGAGGCCTGAATACAAGAAACCAAATAACCTCCTCCAACATGCAACTCAAAGCGAGAAACCCCTGAAAGTGAACAAACAAACTTCTAGAACAAGGAAATCCTCGAGTGCAGCTAGAAAAGAAATAAATTTAAGCCCAAACGTGTACTTGTTACGGGGTAGCTAACGCGGTAGGATTCCGAGCTAACTAGGCCGTGGATATTTTTGACAATGGATTATTAGTCAGGAAGGCTCGTAGGTAATTGGTTCAGTGACGGTAAAGGAATGAGGTATAATCATATATCAAAGAGTTAAATATAACTCGATAACTTGTTATATTGTTAAGGTCTCTTCTCCGTTGCTTGAGGATTTTCAACCACCAGGAGAGAGGCCTCTATTTATACTAATGTTCATGCTACTTTGACTTCTCTAGTTAACTAGTAGCTTCTTACCAACTCAGTGCGTCAGAACAGATTGCGAACACGGTTTGACCCGGAACGCTTGCCCAGCTCGACTTAGAGAATGTCGGGAACTGCGAATTTATCTGAGGGGGTCCCCACTCCTCCAGTAGACAGTCTTCGATCTCTTCGCCATGCTAGACTATAAATCATTATGCTCCCCAAATGCCTACATACCAATTGTAATATGGAATATGGAGTGATCAGTTCCGATATCCAGCTATCAAAGCATTATTCAGCTAATGCATAGGCAACTACAAAATGAGATGAGTAGTATTCTCTGAACATCGTTCGACTCAGTTGACCATATCTGGAAACGTGCTCTCATTCAGTATTTCGAGTTGTCTTCCAGATGCCTCTTTGAAGCTCATAACTCCCACAGCTTGGGTTCCGATATATGGTCATCCTATGAAGCCATATACTTGGCTCTTAATTATAAGATAGGCTATTCCCGCTAGGGTAATGGTACTGAACGCGCCCATAGCGCAACGACAAATCCCATCCCTTCCAGTTGGGGGAGGCACTCAGAAGCCCGCAGAAGAAACATATAGGACGGCTTCACACATGAGAGATAGATATACCTGTACGATACAGACGGGAGAGCCTAGGTGAGGGCAATCCCCAGAGGGAGATCAATAACCAAGCCAGCACTTATGCGAGAATGTGGCAGGACGAAGTCGATTGCCGAGTCCAATGGGAAAAACTGCGGGGGGGTTGTAACATTTCCTTATCTGTTCTCGGTACACTGAGAACCTTTAAGAAACCGTCCCGGGTTGTGCACTTGAAATCCTAGCCAAAGAGTGGCCTAGGTGGATTGATCCAGCGGAGGCTCCGAAAGGCTGTTAGATAAAACCTTTTACTATATTGCTAAGGTCTTGAAGTGTTTGGCGGCTTCTCACTATCGTGGCGAACTGAAGAGGTAACTATCCAATCAAGTATATTGAAAACTCTGTCTGTCGAAGGCTGCTTTTTCTAAGTCCGAAAGATACAGCCTTTAAATACATGGCCGGCTTTTCCTAAAGGCTTACTCCTACGAGCACAGCTCGTATCCTAAAACAACTATGGTATCAAATCGATATCATCAAACAATACATAAAACATTCAAGGTATCAAACGATCCCTTGAAACAAAACTTCAAAACAACCGGAGTATCAAATCAGACTTCCGAAACACAAACAGGGAGAGGCACAACCTCGTATCCCGAAACCAAACATAAAACAAACTAGGTATCAAACGATACCTCCTGCATACATAACAAGGCTACAGCCACAAGGCTCGTCTCCTGAAACCAAACTAATCCTAAAGGAAATCCATCAGTAACCATAGTACCTGTACCGGTTACACCCCCAAAACAAATCATCTGTTTCCATCAATCAAACTTAACCTAAATCCAACTCGTAATAACTCCACAATCCTCAGATCCAGAGTCGTCATACTCGCTTTCAAAATAGGGCTTGAAAAGGTCACTATCAACTGGCCCTTCATCCTCGAATTGGGTCCAGTTAGGCATCATCGGGGTATAGAACATGGTAATAAATCCCGTTTCAACAGGAAACTCGTCTCCAGGCATGTTGTCAGTCCACCAAGCCTGAACAAGGTCCATCGCATTCTCAGGACATTCCAACACTTCCCAACTATTGTCGCTATGGGGGTATCCTTTCCATTTGACAAGAAACTGGGCCTTGCCATAGCGTTCGCGGTGGTCCAGCACCTCCTCAACCTCCCATTCAGGCATCTCCTCAACCAGGATGGGTGCGGGTTTGGCATGAGTCCGTCCAGGGAACCTCCCGTTATCGTTGGGGAAGAACTTCTTAACCATCGGACAGTGAAAAACTGCCTCCTTCCTGCGGTAGATTTTCGAGTCCATCTTGACAGTATAGTTCTGCGTTTGTTCATCATATTCAAGGACCTGGAAAGGCCCCTGCCATCGTGGCTCGAGTTTCTTACTCCTTCCAGATTCTGTCGCGAATCTGTTGCCATACACGATCAGAAATTCTCCAATGCTAATGGGTTTGTGGGTCGTCCTCCTCTTAGCTGCAACTCTGGTGCTGCGGATCCTTGCTAGCTTGAGTGCTTGATATGCATCATTCCTCAGCTCCGGGTATCGATTAAGATAATCCTCGGATGCTGGGACAGCCGTGCCTTTGATCCTATAGCTCGCCAATAAGGAGTAGTCTCGTCCATACACCGCTTTGTATGGTGACATGTTTATGGTATCAGAATGTCCAGCATTCGTATATGCAGCCATTTGCTGCCATGAATTTACCTAATTATTCTGCCGCTTGTTGGTGATGTTTCTCAAGGAGGTCTTGAGTTCTCTAATCTTGCGTACCACTTGCCCCTTTGTTTCATGATGTCCAGGCACAGCCTTAATGTGTTCGATTCCCATCGCGTTCATACTTTGTTGCCAAAAACGTGAAGTGAACTTGGGATCTGCAACGCTAACGATCGAAGTAGGTGTGCCATGGGTTGTGAATACGTGGTGACGAAGATAGGATAGGGTGGTCTCTGAATTCGCATCTGAAGTAGTCGGGATGAACCAGGTAAATCCAACGGCCCGGTCCACAACTACCAAGACCATATCATAAGTCTTTGTTGGTCCTTTACTCTTGTTGAAAGGTCCTGCGAAATCAATAGCATAAGATGTAAAAATCTCCCGAGGAATCAGCATCATCTGGCCATTGCCTTCTGGCAAGGCGTTTCGTTTCTTATTCCTCTGACAGTGCTCGCACTGCCTAACGTAATCTCTCCAATCCTTCCTCATCTCTGGCCAGTAAAGGTACTCAGTAGCCTACCTGAGGTTCCTTTCCGCACTGTGGTGTCCTTTGTCATGGACTGCCAATATGACAAGTTCTCGAAGGGTTTGACCATTTGTTGCATGGGCTATCGGTATGTAAAGGGCTTGAAGTCCTTTGCATGTGGTAGCGAACATCAGTCCGTTACGAATCCGATAGTATTCCATCCTTCCTCCCTTAGCTGTCATTCCAGAGTCGAGAGCTAACTTGTATAACTCATCCTTCCTATAGGCGTCGACTTGTTGGTCCCTGCACATGCTCTGCATTTCAGTGGTAACCTGAATGGTATCGCTCTCACGGTCCCCTGATGAGATACGTGTTGGGATAACTTTGGTGTTCTTTCTTTTGTTACACTGTTGCTATGAGGGATTTCCTTTGTAAGGTTTACGACAAATTGTATTGTTTCCTTGGTTACGCGGATATGCGACTCATACTGGGGTATGAGTCGGGCAGCGGCAACAGGCTGTGTTAGGATTTCCTTTTATATATGGGGGGCTTCACCCCCTATTTCCTTTCACGCTCCGCGCCCTCTACACCTCCAGTCATTGAAATTACAACTCCACGTCGTTCAGTGCACGATCCCCCCTCGCCCCCTAACTTCTCCTGCCTTTCAGGCTTCGCGTCCCTGATCCCCCATCTTC
>Ga0307517_10003007_pt1 | contig 26647 bp, 29 predicted proteins | sample 23_EM_MG_FD_194515 | JGI IMG/M metagenome (GOLD analysis project Ga0307517, IMG submission 194515) | Populus trichocarpa ectomycorrhiza microbial communities from riparian zone in the Pacific Northwest, United States - 23_EM | ecosystem: Host-associated > Plants > Roots > Unclassified | place... | reverse complement strand
GGTACGGACCGCTACGTACCAGTCCGTACCATTTACAGGAATTACTGATGATGTATCGCAGGGCTTAGACATGAATCGTCCAAAGGTCAGTGAGAATTTCTCGAGGAAGTTGTGAGAGGAACGATTCATGATTCTAAGTCGTCCACTGTTTCGCCGAAGTTGTCCAAGGCGCTTCGAGAGCGTCATCAGAAGATAGTCACTGTTCTGATTGACGAGTACGACACACCACTGAAGTATGCAGCAAACCACCCCTATTTTCAGAGGGTATGACCCAGTCAGACAATGTAAACTTCTCATTGCCTTCGCAGGCAAATGACCACAACCTCCTTTTGCCTTCCTCTCAGCAACCACCCGTCAAGCGGAACGTTCCATAATACAGTGCTGACCATCGATGTGACTGCCCACTTCACGGAGTCGAGACGCCTGGGCTGATGCTACCCGTATTTTTTTCCCTAATCCTCGAAAATAAAGATGATCGAGGGTTCATTTGATCCAAGGCAGAAGAGACAGTTCATGAAGGAAGATGTAGCCGCGTCGTCGCATCTTCTGATGGTTGGAGGTTGGAGCGGCAGTATCGAGCCCTGGACCCGTTAAGCAATAGTGTTAGGGCGACCATCAAAGTTATGGTCAGGGTTCCCTGTCAAGTGCGCTGCGTGTGGGAGGCTAGCTAGCGGGCTTGCCCAAGTCTTCTGTTTTCTGTTCATCTCGCACTAGAGTAGCCCAGAAAGCATTTACCGAGACTTTTCGTCGGTACGAGTACGATACAGGTGATCTTCCTCTACTCACAACAGGAATGATGATCGGGACAAGAAAACAAAGAAAAACAAGAGCACCGAGGCCGAAATGTCAATACAATAGCCAGCTTCATTCCAGAGTCTGGACCTTTTCAAGGGTTGTTCTCATCCCATCTAGGATACATTCAATCATCGGTCCATGGTCACCTTGATATGCCTGCATAAAAGTTTACCAGAGTTCACTGCTGCCACCAAAGCAACAGACGAACCTGATTGATGGCGTGGTTGTAGGTCTCCCGAGCAGATAAAGGAATGGAAATGGGAGGATAACCATTCACGATCAATGATAGAGAAGCGACTAAACGCGTGGTACCCCCATTCCCATCCTGGTGTTGGCACATTGTTAACTCGAAGTCGGGTGTATGGACTACATTAATACATACATTGAAAGGATGGCATCTTGCCAAGACCAAATGAAGCCAGCTAGCCAAAGCAAAAGGATTCCCTCCTCTCTTGAATTGCTTCTATTGGATCGATTAGACTGGCCTTTATTGGTAGTAAGGAAACACACCGATGCCTCATCGCATATGTGGGAGAGTTCACGCTCCACAGCTACATATGGACAACACTCTATGCAGCCTCTCTCGGTGTCAATAATAACCGATTTTCTGGTGATGTTACGCAGCTCGCCGGGAGGCGTGTATGACATGCCAAACCTGGCATTTTCCATCAGACGGGCATGAACTTCGTAGATTGTTTCCACAGTGAGTTCAGAAGTATCTGGGAGAGAAGATACAACATCGTACGCCTGTAGAGATCAGCGTCTGATGACATGACGATCCAGAGAACGCACGCCGAGAGGTCATTGAGAATTTTCTTGATTATATCCTTGTCGTGGCGTTCACTTGTTGGCAGTGTTTCAACCACTCCTTGAGCGATTCCCCGTCGGATGAGGTCTTTCGTCGCCTAAATACATAGAAAAAGATTCGTAAGGTCTTGGGCCTAGGACCTAAAAGTAACACACACAGCAGCAGTTAGAAGGAAAATGCCCTCAATATGATTTGTTTCTATGGCAAGATCATCCAGATATCTGCGAAACAGGGCCGAGCCTTGTGGGAACAGCGAAGTCCAAGTCTCCTTGATGACCTGATGATCCGAGAGATGCTTCCTCATAAGAGAAGGGCAAGGAAAACTGACACGATCCAGAAAAAGCCAGCTGTGCCTGCTCTTGTGTTCGTCAAGACGATCACTCCAGTCCTGAATCATTTCCTCAAGTATAGAGTCCACAACATCGAGGGCAGAAATCTCAGCCAACGCCTGCACCGGGGTGAGGTTAATCTTGAAGTAGTTCTAGTACAGACCTCTTCAAGTAAGGCCAAGGCAGAACCGCGAGCGCCCTGTCCATCCAGAGCCAAGGCAAGCCGAACGAGTAGATATGGGTGACGGTTGTGTTGTTTCAGCAGACGCTCGAAATATCGCACTCTTGTTGGGAAGTCGATTGTGACGTTTGGAGCTCCAACCATAAAATCTGGAGTTTTCTGGCTTACAGTGTATATACCTAAGCTCACAGAGAAAACAGTGGTTGATAATCTGGCATCCAAATTGAACGAAGGCCATAGTGACTACAAGGGACTTTGATGTAGTCTGCAATCAAACGTGTCCCCTTTACTATGTTACGGTTGACTCGGACATATCGTGAGCCTTCCAAAGTTATTTTTGGCGACTTCTACAGACCATTCACGTCCCTTGAACTTCTTGTTGAGCTATTCCCCAGCTCAGAGCACTATCAGGTGTTCAAGCGTGTAGATGGATCACTTGATTTCACCGTCCAGTTCACCGTCCGCCAAGATCAAATGCGTCCGAGTCAGAGGTTCCGCGAGATTGCTTCCGAAACTGTAAATAGCAACTATTTATCACTACTCCATTCCCTCTATGGGTTATAAACCTACAGGTACCCTTTCTACACCTACAGATGTGTTGTAGAATACTCCGTGAAGGTTCCAAAAAGAATTCGGCCGGACTACCGGGTGACCGGGATTTCAATCCCGGCCCCCTTGGTCGCATGACTCTCAGACTCGGAACAGGTGTAACTTGGCTAGGAGAACATGAGGCTGCCTCAAGGTCTGCATATAGAGCAAGGGCTGCAAACTCACGCGAGCCGCAACCCCTCCGTCTTTCGGAATGCTGTTCCTTCTACTTGTCCTTTACTTCTTGGAATATGGTGCCCAGGCCATGCCTGTGCTCATTTGGGGGAGAGCAACGACACCAGACACATCGGCAGAGACAAGAACCGTCACACATCGATCCACGTTCAGTATTGTCTGGAGCTGTGTCTCGACAGTGGTCATTTGTACATGGGTGTCGGTCCACCCGAATGTACCACCTCGAAGCCAGAAGGGGGCTCTGTTGCAACGATTGAAGATGATGGCGTGGACGATCATTGCGCCTGAGCTTGTGTTGGCTTGGGCAGTACGACAATGGTTTGGTGCAAGGTTGGTGGCGAAGAGATACAAACGTAGGCATTTTATTATTTTCGTGTACGAATCTGAGAAACGTCAATCTTAGACCATGGATGGACAATGTCACATGGACACTTTCTTGTGATGGGTGGTTTCGTACTTGTCAGCGACAATGTGAAGAAACCTAAGAGACCGAGCGGGACCATAAGCTTGAATGATTGGAAGAAACGCAATGATACGGAGGAACCCAGGAAGACTGGGGAGCTTCTACAATTGTACGAGCAGGGAAAACAGCACTACGAGAAGAAGAAACGGGGCTATGAGCAGGGAAAAACGCGCTATGATGAGGAAAAAGAATTTTTTGAAAAGGAGAAGCGACGGTATGAGCAGGGTGAGGACGAGAGAAGAGAATCTGAGCGACAAACGTTTGAGGATAATCGAAGACGATATGAGGAAAGCCGAAGAAGATATGAGGAGATCCGAAGACGGTACGAGACAAGCAGAAGAAGATATGAGGAGGGCCGAAGAAGGTGCAGGGGATCAATCCAATACCTCAGCCTTGAGGAAGAGCAACAGCTAGAGGAGATAGGGCGACCGTTACAGGAAGAAGGGCTACGGTTCCTGCAAGCAGTGCAACAGTCGAGGCAAGAAGGGCAACGGCTAGAGGTGCTGTTACAGGAAGAAGGGGAAGTGTTTCAGCAAGAAGGACGACTGTATGAGGATGAAAGAGACGAGTACGAAGCTGAAAGGCGATACTATGAGGAGGAGATACTACGGAGCAGAGAAAAACAAGAGACGGAGGAACGACCGTACGGAGAAAGACGGGAAGATGACAAAAATGGCGACCGACGACGATACGAAGAGGGGCGACGGCAGTACGAGGAGCAACGGTTGAGTGACGAGGAGAAGGTACAGCTCTACAACAGGAGGCTACGCAAGTACAATGCAACGTGCCAATTTCAGCGGCTTGGAACGTTGTCTTACGAACACTTCTGTGACCTTGTCCGCCATTCTAGAGTCGACTTTCCAGCTATCACAGACAAAGACATAAAGGACAAGTCGAAGGGGGATTTCCTCTCAAAAACCTTAGCGATTCTTCAAACAACGTGGTTCCTCGTCCAATGTGGTGCCCGAGGTGTGCAAGGACTTGCACTGACGGAACTAGAGCTGGTGACTTTGGCATTGGCGAGTTTGAATGCTGTTACTTTCGTATTCTGGTGGCACAAACCACTTGGAGTCCAAGAGCCAGTCAAGATATATTTGAAAACACCAGAGGAGGGGCCGCTGCCACAGACAGAGGACGACCAAGGAGTTCAAGTGGTGACTGTCAGACACGTGGTAGCCGAGATTCACGATTCGTATGGCTGGACAAAGCTCGGAATTCTTGAACGCCTATTGCAAGGACCGACTCTAGGGCTGTACAGTGCCCTCAATGTCGTCACTATCATTGTCAACTTTTCCTTCGCCTTGATTGTGTCCTGGTCTTTTGGTGTCTTCCTCGGTTTGTTCGCAATCGCCACAGCCTTGCTTCTGAGCGTCCTCAAGACACGTCCGCCTACTAGAGACGAGACCTCCCATTCGGAGAAACATCTCACTCATATCAATTATACCCTTCGTAAAATCCGATACTTGATATTCTCCACCTTTTCGGATATACTCACCAACACACTCCGTTCTGCTGTATACCAGTGGGCGATCCCAATTCTCTTCGTCCTTCTTGTCCTTGTCCTCCCCCTCTTCGCCGTTTTGTTCATGATCACATTCCTCTTCAACGCTGTCTTCGGCATCATCACAACCGATACCATTCGCCCTGGCGCAGAACATGTCCCTGCATTCTATGCCCTCAAAACCAATAGTGATCGATATTCGCGCATGCTTGTCTTCGGTTCCTTTGGTGTCTTCTTCGGAGGTCTTCACTGCATCGGATGGTATTTCGTGTACCCAACTTACATTGAACAGACTCTCTGGCGCGTCACCTCTCTCGCCATCACCGTCATTCCCTTCATCGTCGCTCTCATCGATTTCTTTCTTTTTAATATAAACGAAAATTCAACACGCAGATCCATACAAATGATCTTGGAAGCCACCATGACTACTTTACTCTTCATCTATGTACCGTCAAGGCTTTCCCTCATAGCGCAGGCACTTGCGTTGTTGAGAAATCAACCACCAGATGCTTTTGTTGCTCTAAATTGGACGAAGTATCTCCCTCATGTTTTATTGTCATAGATAAGCAAGTGGATGAGGGATTCCACAATTTGGGGGTCAAGGGGTTGTTGACAGAATGTCGTCTACTTCAATTCTTGCCCGGGTTGGGGGCAACAGATAGGCGGCTTATGTTTCGTTTATTTCTCCCATCGTCTTGACGCACCCTTGAAGACAAGTCAGGAAAACTCGGAGCTCCGGGCATTCACATCTTCTCTGTTCCCTGTGTTCAACTCCGTTGACTTGGATCTACGACCAAGTAAAACCCTACCGATGCGAGCTCCAAATCCTCTGAAGAGTCCCAGCCCGACACCGGTCAAACGACCTCTTCACGTCAGCTCGGTACTCCTCTTCCCTTCAAATCCTTTCAAATTTCTAGCACCCACAACTTCACATCCGCGAAAAGCTACCGTGGTGACGAAAACGAATTTGTATGTCCTTTCTAAATAATCCTTTTGTCGCTAAATCTTATCTCTAGTTTCCCTGAAGAATCTGAAGATGACAGAGACTACCATTAGTATTCGCATTTATCGATGTGTTGGTTATGTGTTATCCAGAATTGAAACTGATATCACCGTCGGTGTTTCTGCCTCCATCGCTTGCCTACGTCGAGTTGTACGTGGACCTCCTCTCGCCGATCATGCAATCAACCATCCATGCGTTTGTAACATCCTCAACAACTAGTCTTCCACTCGTCAGCATTCCGCCTTGAATGTTTGCCCGCTCATGTAAACGCCTTTTCTCAGACCACCTACTCCTCAACCCACCATGGTTGTTGTTCGAGGTTCAACTCCCAAACCCCTTGCAACACATGTGTATCGTTTCATTCATTCCGTTGAATCTCGTCTTGAGGTCTACGAGATATTTTTATACTCACAGCCAACATTTATTCCCGAATCCAGGCCCGGACCCAGGTCACCTACAAATGCATTCGTTAGCCTGGTTTTTTTTATTGCAGGTCCGCCCACCTACTTCGTCTTCCAAGCTGAAGTTTCATGGTTCCATCCACACCACAGAAGAGATCACCCGTCTGCTTATGAACTCATACGGTCATGCAGTAACGGCAGCAAATTTGTCCGCCCAAGATCATTCGATGATTATTTTAAATATCCCCAGTCTCCGTCTCAACCTACAGAACACATAGGATTGAAGCGGAGAACTCGTCTTTAAGATGCTTGCTACATAAATAGATGCGGTATGTACTTTGTCCAGTTTACAGAAACGTATACAGTATCAGGCTGCTTCCTCAGCAAAGCAAGGGCCTGGGAAATGAGGCACAATCTAGCTGGGACGTAAATAAAGAGCAGGGCAGTCATCAAGATGCCCAAAAGGAGTCGCAACATCTTGCCAACTCTGCCGTTAAGGTTGACATTTTCTAGTATGCAGTCGATGGGGGCTGCGACGACGGGGATGGCAGTGAGTACCAAAGATGTGTAACGCCAGAGAGACCTTTCGAAATCTGTAGGGAAGGCGAAGTCCCATGCGATGCAGTGGATGCCGCCAAAAATGAGACCGAAGACGGCAAAGACGATCATGCGGGAGTATTTGTCGCTGTTGGTGCGTGGAGCGTAGAAAGGAGGAACGTGAGTAGCACCGGGAGGGACTCTGTTGGTTGTCACGATCTTGAAGGCGGCCGTGAAGATGAGAGAGGCAATGAAGAAGATGGCGAAGAGTGGGCTGAGGATGGTGAGGAGGAGCAGGAGCAGGAATAAATAGGCTGGCATGACGAAGAACCACTGCATGGTGAAAGAAAGATCGTCGGAGCCCTGAAGGGCTTCCAGCGGCCCTTCCCGGCCTCCGAAATATTCGCGAATGGAATGTGTCAGATTGTAGCGCGACTTGCGAATGGTATATACGACTCGGGTGGCAACTGTTTCATCGTCCTGGGGCTTCTTGACATTCTTCGTTTTGATAATCCGCAAAAGAAACAAGATGCCTAGAGGAAAAAGGCAAAATACAGGGTAAGTTATAGAGAAAATGAGGGAAATTGGGAGCAGGCAAAGGGCACAACACCAATCTTCGGACTCGATGGGTGTCAACCTGACATTGGTGACGTCACGTGCTGTGTAATAGACCACATCCTCATCGTCAATATTTCGGTTGACTGTCTCCGCTACCACTCCTGCTCGCTCCGTGACATACACGTTTACAGGTTCGCGCACGCTCAAAGGCTTGCTCCACCAGAATGCATAGGTTATCGCGTTCAAGCTCGCCATCGCAAGCGTTACCAGCTCGAGTTCTGTGAGTGCCAACCCCTGGAATACACGCGCAATGCACTGAAGAATGAACCAGGACGTTTGCAGGATTGCAAGTAGCTTTGATAACCCATCTCCTTTCGACCGATCATTGATTTCTGCAGATGTGATGGCAGGGAAATCGAAGTTGTCGTCACAAACCAGTTCCTTGAATCGTTCAAAGGTAAGGGCACCGAGGTGGCAGCGTTCCCTTTGCCTAACATATTCATCCCTTTGCGTAACGTATTTCGGTTGAGTACTGGATGCATTGTTGGAACCCCAGCCAAGTGATATCAGCACCCCTGCAAGCCATCCGGATTTGTCCATCGGCCTGGGCTGTTCTGGCTCCTTAAATTGATGTATCGTGTCGCTCACAAGTGTAAAGCCGCCCATTTCAAGGAAATGACCATGGGCCATCGTCCATAGTTTCAATGGTTGGTTTTCTTCCATATTCATCAATACCCAAATGAATGACCGAACTTCTTACTTACCCATGTACCGATTATATACATCTCTTATCTCCCTTGCCGCGAACCATTGTCGAACAGCCCACGCGAGCACAAGCTCAGGCGCTACTATCACCCAAAACATCAGCTTGAACCTTGCCAACAGTCCAGCCATTAGGCCCCGTGGAGGCACATTCGGATGCACGGATGTCCATGCACAAATGAAGACTGTCAAGATGCAACTCCATGCCACTCCGAACAGCGTTCTTGGCGGTTGTCGTTGGTTTGTGGGATCAATGACTGCTAACGTCCCGCTGTCCCAACGACGAGAGGTCGCGTTTGAAGATGGAGACTGAGTACAGTAGACAGGAGCTGCTCCGCCAACACGGTGTGTGAACAGGAAGATAGACAGGATGTAGATTGAGAACATTTTCAGCTCATTGAGCCTCTCGTCTATGTTTCAATGAGTGAAAGGAAAGTAAGTTTTGATGAATAATTCAATAATTGAATTCCCTCACCTGTGACCTGTCAAACCGTCATAGACCGGAACAGGATAGGCTAGTTCCCATCAGTGAAACCGCTTTCCGTAGGGGCAGCAGCAGCCCTTGGCTCCATAGCTACAGTTAGCAGTAAGTCCCTGAATTGGATACTATATAATATATAGGGCCTCAGCGTCTCTTTTTCCCCCATTCCCTCTGCTTCCCTACTTCCTTCAACGGAAAGCAATAGTCTTAGGTCGAGCGAACCACCTGGATAAGAGACAAGTAATTTGTCAGTTGCATATGAAATACATACCTTGTTAATAGCGGTCTTCTTTGGAGGGATCGAGTTCGTAGATAGTAAAATGTATTCCACCAAGGCTGGACCAGCACCAACAATTGCAAAAATTTCACAAGTTTCTACACCACTTAACACTATCCCAAGGAGTAAAGTCTTATTTTATTGTTTCCCAATTGCAGAGTCGCTTCAACCGGATGGCTTTGCCCTTAATCGATTCCCAATCCCACTTACTGACAAGGTTGGAACGACTTGGAACCTTCACCATTTGCAGTTGGATCGGCTCCCCATCCTGGACGTTTCAAAAAAAAAATCACGTCAAATGAGTTGAGAAAACCCTAGTGGCGATCATCGAGGAGCTGCATTATGTGGAATTGTATGGCGACGAGGTTGCAGCGAGGAAGCGACTCATATCGGCTCTAGCAGAAAGGTGTCGGAGGTGGAAGCATGGCCCGAACTGCGAGTTCCTAGCCAAAAAGACAATTCCACTTTCGTTGGAACACGAAAATGACCCTTTGTGTAGCTGCGGTAAAGGGAAGGACATCAGTGCGGCGTTTAGAAAGGAAAATAAATGGGAGTCTGCGGCACCGTTTGTCACCCGTATTGCCATTGGTCCAATCTTTGGAGTACCGTATGTCGAGAGTATCGGTGACTTCACGAACAGGATGCCAAGGGAGGAGTCGAACTATGAGAAGTGTGCATGTTGTGGTGGTCGGGGCAAGCCGAAGTTGCTGGTTTGTGGGGGCTACAAGAGTATCAGCTACTGCTCGCCTGGGTGTCAGAAAGAGGATTGGAAGAAGCACAAGTTGGCATGTAAGAAGCGATAATCCCTGATGCATTCATGATCCTGCGGACTACCAAGCGTTACCTACATGCACAGAATCAAGGACGACAACCTACAAATATATTTATTAACCAAAGATATGAGGATTACGAGTGTGTAATACCTCCACATAAAATGACTTTCGAGCGATCTTGACGTTTGAGCGGCGCCAACCACTGGGAAGGGGTAGATCAGGGACCGTTTCGTCTGGCCAATTGTAACCTCCATGACACTTGGTGACAGGAAACTTGGGCGCCGCCAGAGAGAATGTCCCTGGTCAGAACGTCCGTGACGTTTTCTCGAACAGTCAAGGTAGCGGCACGACGACTCTGGGGATCAGTTGTAACGGAAACTGAGTTTCCTTGGTGGTTATCAGTTGCGAAGGCCGTCTCGAGCGACTGGCTCAATCCTTGGGGTTCGTCCGGGACTACCAAGACCCGAGAGCGATCCATCAACGGAGCAGAAAAAATAGTCAGAAACATTCCTAATTTCGCCGCGAACATCATGCATATTCCAGGTGTCGAACGGAGGCTAAGAGTGACAGACATAACATTCGGGCTTTCGATGTGTAACGCATGCGAAGGGACCGAGAATGTTCCCTCCCAGGAAGATGGATCTGGCTCGAAGACCACCCGTGGACGAGCAACCGTTCCTGAAGGAGTGACCTTCGCGAATCCCACTCTCAAGGATGCAAAGATGTTGTGTGTAGCCTGACCGTGTAGGTTCCCGTGCAAAACGGGGATCCCTACTTCACCATCTGTGAAAACCCTGAGTTTGTCGCGAGGGACTACCAGAATGACAGAAACTGTGAGAGGAACACAGTCCCACCCCTGGAACCTCCCACCTTCGCACAAGGGGTACGCATGAAATCGGTATCTCCGGCCAGATGCAGGTGGGTGCATAGGTCTTGGTAGTTTGACATACCCATTAATAGGGTCCTGTCGGTATCCAACCGGTCGAAAAAAAAGCCATTGTGGAGTTCCAGTCGACAGGCACACGCCGTTTAACAAGCGAGTCATCTGACGTGAACATCTTGAGATAGATATCGAACAAAAGATTGCCGAGGTGATGGGGTTCGGAGGAGATTGGAATGCGGAATGGAAGGTCGGGTTGTGAAGCGATCGTCGAGTCACCAGTTGTTGGCCGTTTCCAAACGATACGCTCGTGGTACTGATCGAACGCCAATGATAATAACCTGGTCGACATGATTTCCTCAGCATCACTTTCCCGATACCAATATGATGAAGGAGAGCTTTGCAGAGAAAGAGAGCATCTCCAGCGAAGAATCGGATGGTGACTTTCCCTGATTTGCCAAGAACAAATCCGCGAAAGTATTTGATCCACCTGGAAAATTGTGACTTGGCGCAGCCAACAAGCTCTGCCACCGTGGGGGTATCCGATTTACTCTCCCAAAATGCAGGAGCCAGATGAAAAGGTGTAATCGGAGTTGTACCGTAATGCAAGGCGAACCCTTCTCCGGTTAAGGAATAGACGAATGTTGAGTTGACGAGAGTTGCAGCTGAGATGTCTTGCGGGTCGAGAGGAGTAATACCAGTCTTCCAATAATGGTGGAAGACCTGGCTGGAAGGCTCTGTGGATATGATGAAGTACGGGCCTGCAGAACGACAAGGAAACTGATCGGATCCCTTGTGTTTTGTAGTTCTTGTAGTTCTAATACTCGACAAGACCATCTCCTTCAATCGATCCTTCTTCTTCGACGGAAGTTGGGCTGCTTGGACGGCGTAGAGTTCCCAGTGACGACGAAGCTCAAGAAGGGTGTTCACATTGCACATGCGAATGAACCTGGAGTATTTTGAATCGTTCCACGCTACGACGGATTCGGAAACCTCGATGAGGGTGTGGCACTGTGCGACCAGGAATGAGTACGACTTTTCGTCGAGGAAGAAGTGAAAGAACGAGTTCCAGATGTTCAAAATGACTTGGTTGGACAGGTACTTGTCCATGAGCATCGTCAAGAGGAGGACGTTTCGAGCTATCAAGCGTCTGCGAGCTGGCAAGTTTTTTAGCGCCCACAACAAGACATACCCAACACCGCAGGTTCGACATCGCAGCAAGTGAAATCCAATGGTCTCTCTGCTGAGAATCGAGGAATAAGCCAATCGAAGAGATGGCTCATCACTAGTACCACTACTGGCACTCACGGTCATCTGCTTGGTTGTAGATAGTGAAAATTATGTTACGAGGTTCGCTGGTTCCTCGGTGCGAGTGTGTCGGTTAGTACGACGGCTGAGGTATTGCCAATTGCATAGAAGAAGTCCTTGCCAGGGTACAGGACGATATGCGCCATGGTAGACGGGAGACGCAAAGTTGAATGAATGGATCCATATTTACATAAATTTGAGGCCATATATAAGGTCGAGTTTGGCTCATATGTGCTGACTGCACCAAATAGGCGTGTATGCAGCCTTTGTCCGCATGTCTCGTCACCAAAGATGATTACAACAACGTACTGGTACTGAGTACTGGGGCCCAAACAAGTGCACCTCTGTGTACGGTGTAAATTTGTCTCTAAATACATGTCCGTTCCTGTGGCCCGTGCCTTGGATGGAGATGGACGTTGTGGATAAGACGAGGAAGAACGTAGTAAAATGAATGAAGACCTCGAAAGCGGTCTTGAATGAGATTCCGGGTTCCCTCTACACGTCGCATTAAAGAAAGACTCCATCAGGGACCAATTACAAAAAAAGGAATGTGATGTGGAGCAACTTCAAAATAGCGAGCACGCCAGAAACAACCATGGCGAACCTAAAATCATCAATTCCCTTTCGTAACAGCAAACACTAAACCTGGTTGGAGCTCTGACTCGACAGGTCCTACATTCAGCCGATCCTCATCACTCTCGAAACCAAATCGCTTCGCTGTGTCGTGTTCCCAGGACATGGCTGCGTTTGGGTGACCGTACAGATTCTGGACAGTCACAACGGGATCATTGAGATGCATTGCCGCGAGGTGGACGTAGGGCGTCCCAGAGGACGATACGATTGTGCATAATGAGACGAAGAAAACCTGCAAGCTGTTGAACCAAAAAAAAAGGTCAACAGAAAACGCAGAAAATAAATAAAAGTGCCTCACGCAAATAAGAGTGTGGCACAGACAAAAATAACCAGCGGAATGAGCTGCAGCCTGCTTCCAATGATGTTCTGTTCTTTTGAGATGCTAAGCACGTCTCTCGGCGCGTAGAGGTACGCCCCACGCGCAAGTGCTTGTTTGGACAGTTGCAGGCTGTAAGCTTCCTCGTAAGACATGCTTGTCAACAGTCCTGCGCCATCTACGGCGTCTGAGACCTGCGTTAGGGAAGTTTGAAACATCGTTGTCATGATATGCCTCGCAGAGTCATCGTCGGTTGGGACGGCGCCGTTTGTGGTATAGCGCAAGGAACTGTACGTGTAAGAGACATTTAGAGCAGTCACATTGCAGTAAACAACGTTCCAGGCTCCGTTGCTGCCGTGGACGAACCAGCCTCTAGAGGACATCGAACTTATGAGTTCATCGGTAAAAGACGAGGGGATCCGGCTTACGTAGCGACGGGGTCGACTGTAAAGTCAATCATCAAGTGATTCTGCATCAACACAGAGTGAAGCTAAAACCTACAGGTGTCTTCCGTTGCTCCAAAATATGCTTGGGACGTGACGACTTGTCCTGTAGCAAATGGACTACAAGAGATGAATGATTTTTTGTCATAGTCAAAAAGATCTTGCATTCATACTCACTTGGAAGGTATTTGGTAGTTAGGTTTAACACAGGACCCGTTCACATCTAATGCACACAGTGACGACCCAAACGTTCCGGTTCCGTTGAACTTGATCCCATTGGCGGTACAATTCAGCCGCAAGGATGCATTTGGACCGTAATCCGGTGCTCTACCCGGGTTGACAGGCGCTAAACATTCTTTAGTCACACTAAGGATCCATGTCAGCAGCTTCAACAAAAATATCGAACATAACGAACGTAGCACATCGAGACCTGACGCCCAAAGTCTCTGCCATATATGTGGTGTTGTCCGGTAAACTCTGTGGAACTAGAATTGCGATCTGGTCGTTTGTGAACACTACCTTGTGCAGACTAGAAGAGTTGGAGACGACTCTCAGACCCTCCGTCCTCACTCTACCATCTCCAAAACTCCCTCCGGACACAAGGCCACAGGTTTTCTGACTTGACGACCCATCAGGATATGTTTTTGGATCACAGAGTGTCGAATTGATCTGACGGCCAAAGTTACGCCCGATTGTGCCCAATTCTGTGTGGCTGTAAGGCACGACAGAAAGAAGGTTGACGCTTGAGCTGCTTGCATGGAGCCAACTATCGGCAGCGGTGGCTAGATAATTGGATGCAAGCAATGAAAAGAGGATGATAATAGAGATTCGGAGTGGGCGTGGAATTTTGAGACCTTTATTCGCGACATCATTGTTTATTCGAAAGGTGTAGCGTAAGGACGAGACAAGAGCTGGTAGGTTGGCACCATTACAGAGGGACACCAAATACCCCAATCTAGATAATGGATTAGTTTATTTTCACGACAAATAGGTGTTGCGGGCATTACTGCATAGGTGACGGTCGATTTGACGTGCGTCTGCTACTCGAACGAAGCCACATTGCACCCAAGAGGTTTGAAAATAGGCTCATGACAATCGGAATGCTTAGGGGTGCCACATGCGAAGCCACTTGGGAAATGGTCAGAATCGTTCCCAAAGGTGCCGTGCTGACGATCTCCCGATTTGACGAGCGGCTGCATTTGTACACGACGCAGGTGTAGGTTAAGAAAAGAGTGGTCAAGCCAATGAGCAACACAATAACAGTTGCACCCATGAACACAGTTCGGCCCAAGACCCCCTTTCTTGACGCGCGGTCTTGTGATTCGTGCAGAGCGAAAGAATCGCTGTTGTGACTTGGTTTATCCTCCGGCATCTGGGGGTACTCCGGATATTGTAGGGAAGAAGACGCGTCCTTCGACGACTTGGGAAGGGAAGCGGGGGGAGCAAGTACTTACTTACATTGCGGGGATTGAACCTGATTGAATGTGCTGGCAGCAGTTTAAAAATAGATATGTTAACAAAAGCGGTCATATGTGCAGAACGTAGTGATTGCCAACTTCCACATATCCTCCGTCCCACATATCTGAATGGCAACAAGTGCTAATCCAGAGTCCAGACTCCAGTCGGACAGAGCATTGTCAACACGGGAAAGCAGTCGTACTGCGGGTAGCGTGAAGTGTGGCATTCTGCCTGCAGATATTTAAACGCCTGCTATATAATAACATCCTTTTCCCTCTAACTGGTGCACCAATGAACTCCACTGTGTCCTCATGTCCGTTCGTAGGCAGCCCGCCTCTCAACTCTGATATTGCCGGGGTAGGCGTGCGCATCTCCACGTATGTCCAGGCGTTTCTCGCTAGTAAGCTGCAGTTCCACCACGGATCGTCTATCAAAATATCTATGCTCAAATCCAACAGTCGTGGCTATCGCTATATCGCCGTCATTGGAAAAACTTTGTGCCCGAGTCCTCCCATCTATAATGATGAACATTTCGATCATCGTGGCAGCCCTCGTCCTTTCTTCAAATCCTCAAATCAGCCTACAGGAGTGCGTACAGTTCTCTTTTTTTCTTTTTTGTCCCACAGACCCCAATTTATTCGCTGATTGCAGTGCCACAATCGCCTGGTTCTTCACCGTCATTCCATTTGTCATCCTCGGAATCGCATGCAAGAAATTGCAGGACCGGAACGACCTTGAAGACACAGACACAAGTGCCTGGGACAGCATCGCCAACATTGTGTTCACGGCCATCATGATTATTCTTTCAGCAGCTTTCACTTTAGCTGTCTTCTCCCGCCATAAAACGTTCGGGACCCATCCAGAGTGCAACAACCGTGACACTGCCAACACTGCCAAATTATTATTCTTCGGCACACACACTGTGTCGCACGGGTAGTTCATCGCCATGGCCGTAATATACGGGATCATACTTTTCCTTGTGTTCATCCTACCAATGTTCATCCTAATGAACTTAAAGTTTAGCTTCCTCGAGACTGACTACCGGATAGGCGTCCTCGTATCATTCGTCTTGCTGGTGATCTGGATTGCTTTCACGGAGCTCACAGTGGTCAAAAACCGCTTCGCAACACCTGACGGTCCAATTTGGCAGTTCGGACAGGTGCATTGTCTGTCAATGTTTCTGATGCTGAATGAATTAATGTCTGGAATTTTCCCGCTTATTTTCCTGGTAGTCCCACTCCTCGAGACAGCCAGGGAGGTCTCGGACTTTATCGATGATAATTATTGACACACAGGTGTGCTGGGCCAACAGCACTGTGGTTAGTAAACGAGGTTAAACGAGGTTACATTACTACCTACTTAGCAGTAAAAAGTCACCCCCTTTAAACTACTGCCCCAGCGCCGTTTAGAATACCTACCTACAGAACAGTCGCACCTAACCCCTCTGAATGTACTACACAAGCTGGTCAGAACAACTACCGACAGAACAGTCGCACCTAAGTCCGCCAGCTCTCTCATGGTAGAGTCCTTAACCTATAGCTAAGTATCAGGAAAATCCTACGTCCAATTAAGTGCTCGAGGAACCACTCCACGTAGATCCTTCTGGGCAACGATAAGTCGCCATCGTCCTCCATTTTACAAACGAGAAAGGGAGCGAGGCAGTAATCGATGCAGCCAAAGCTGATTTTGCAATGCTCCTTCGTTCCAGGTTAGTGGACATTTGTGATGACCTTGTATTTTTCACATAGTCTGCTTCGTGGAGGGTTATCGATCATTGTAAGAACACCCGGGCCAAGGCGGTCATAAATTTTCGATTCCATGTATGAGGATTTGGCAGAACATACTATTACGAGTTTAACAGTTGGAAGGAACCTGAAAACCACAGTTCATCAACATTTTGCACAGCAATTGCAACCGAACGTACAACGACGGGTGAAGTGCATTGCACCCACCTCACGGTCGTGAATAATACTGGGATACCAAACCCTTCCTTCATTCATGAAGAGTTTCCACTGGCACGTGTACTCGGTCATTTATAATAAAGCTACTCTATCCGACATTGGGTGATTAGAATTTTCAAGTTCAAGTTATACTATATGACGATTAGTGATAAACTATGGAAAGCTTTCCATTGGTACAACCTCTCGCCTCTGGTTCGTTTTCGTGAGCTGGTTGGGAGATGGGGGTCTACCTGATAATGTCTCCTCATGGTGTCCAAGGAGACCCAGTTTCGACTTTGTGGTAAATATTAGGATGACGTTGAGGAATCCACTGAGAGCGAAAATCGTAATGACGGTAAAAGTAAGCTTCGGATTGATGGTGGTCACCCCGTACTTTTTTTCTTCATTGAATGTTGTCCATCGGACAAAGGATAGTGGAAGGATGCAAACACAGTAAACTATGGGATACCTGGGAAACTCCAATATCAAGAACGTGGTTTTGGGTTTGGCGGAGCACTCACAATAGCATTATCAATGCCTTCCGACGTCGAGTCGAACAATCGGGATCAAGGAACTTCCATTCGAAGGACCACTCATACCATAGAGAATCACGGAAGTCAAGGTTTCCTCTCATCCAAAGATAAAGAGGAATGTAGAGTAGACAAGAGATGAACAACGAGATCCACATCCACAGGTATTCCGCTGCTAACTTCCAATTCAGGTTTGTGCCCACCCAGCACCAATACTACGATTCAGTGAGCCATCAGAACTTGGAAACTCGACTCGGAGTCCATTGAAAAGACTCACAGGCACTGGTGACATATACCGACCATGATTAGCGGCATGTCCAATACCTATAAGGGTCCCAATGAAAACCCAAATTCCAACTACGAGAGCAATAGTGACTTTCATTGATTCAATAGCCTTTCCAGTCGACACTCCAATGAACGTGTAAATCGCAATCAGCTGGATCAGGTCAACATCATGGTCGTATTGACAAAAACGGCATCATATACTCACTAGCGTGGTAAATGCAACGCCGGTCTCTCCAAAAGTTTTGAGAACACCTGAGGATTAGAAACCGTCAGCTGGTGGTGAAACGGAGTATAAAATAGTTAACCCTGAGCATCGCAAAACATTCCTACTTGGACAATCCCATCCTGGACCCACTTTAGACTGAGCATCCCACCAACAGCTTGCACCAAATCAGCAAAAAGCAACGCAAACTATATGAAAAAAATTCTCTCATATGAAATCTTAAGGCAGCAAAGAAATGCATACGACGAGTATGTCCATGGGGCGGTAGAAGAGGCGAAACCGATTTTTAGCATTCTTGGTGAAATGTCCAATCATTGAGCGTGTTCGTTACACACTGACAAGTGGGAGAAGAAAACCTACTGCGATGAAGAACTTGGAGAATGCAAATATAAGGGACCCTAAGGATAAAAGTGACGCCCCGACCGCCATCTAGACAGTTCGACCGTGAGATACGCGAAGGACTTACGAACAGGGACGAGACACTTACTGTGAGCCCTGCAGTGTTCTCTCTTGTGAGGCAAGTGAGGGAACCACGCAGGGTCGTGCAGTCAGACTGACCAGTCATTTTGTAGGAAGAATAGCATATTTGGGAGTGTCTCGGCCTCTTATACCAGTTTTGACAGCCACATGGACTCGGATGTTTTTCGTGCAACTGTCACTGACCACAATAGGTTCCTAGCGGCTGTGCCTCATGGTCGGAAATGTCAATCAATGATTATCAATCTATGCGATCGCCAGTGCTATAACGTTAAGTTCCAGAGTGTATGTACATATAGCCGCATGCAAGTAAATTATTCCGCCGGTATTGGGCGTGATCATAGAGTGTTCGCAAGCTGATGTCTGAAATCTCCTGTACCTCTCTACCACAGGCCTTCAGACGCAGTGCTGCTTCTTCGAGGATCTTTCGGTAGACATGAGCCTCAAAAGAGCCGCCAAAAGTATGAGGTGCCAGTGTTGTGTTGGATATGCTTAATTACAAGAACCATAACTTTCCCATGCTTAACGAATTCCATCATTTTTGAAAATAGCGAACAAAGTAATATATATAGAATGTTTTTCAGCTAAATTTATAATCCTTGAAAACAATCGGACCCTACCAGAGAGATTTATATTGCAAGAATTCTAATCCTGTAAAGGAGTCGCCAGCTGCTTGGTCATCTTCCCGTCTTCCATGGCAAAGGACTTCGGGCGTTCCTCGGAGTTTCATGGTAAACGAGGTCATAATGATTTATGCTCGCGCGGTCCGCCCACGTTAATCTGGGCAGATTATCATCAGCCTTGTGTCGTGCACAATGCACATCATGCTATGGCGTTCCTTGGGTTCTCCATAGTTTGTTTTTTCACACCAATAAAGTGTGCGCCTTCAAATAGCATCCGAGTCAGTGTCCAATGTGTAAGTCGCAGTCTCACTGGGATAAAGATTGGATGTTGGGTACAATTGAGTAAAACGACTTGATCTCGGCCTGAAGTTGCCATCAAAAGTGCAAGATCTACGAGGTGAAGGAGTCAGATGAGAATGAACATGAGGTGCTCTCATATTGTCATAAGCAAATATCGATTGAGCGATTAACGAGGTTGTCAGAGTTTCCGGGTGAGGAGTGCGAATTGAGGAAAAAGCATGTCACTGTGTGCGTTATTCGTTATTGATAGGAGCTCTCACATCTGGATTGACTCAATGATTGAGTCCGCATCAAGACTCGAACAGAATGGGTCTCGGCCACATAGGTTCCGTCTAGGGTCGAATTCGTAACCAATGAAGACATCTTTGCCAGTGGTACTACACAGAAGGCGACGCGCAGCTGGACGAAGAGCATCGACTTTGCCTCGCAATCAAATGGAATTCGAACCAGGCATGGTCGTGAATCGCCAGATCGAAGTGACTGATATTGACATTTGTTTGTCCTAAGAATGTCACCAAGTTTCTCATCCACTATTACAGAGCTTTCCACATAATATAATAGTAAGCTGTCGACTATCCACTGGCGGGAAGAAACGCTCTCCGTGTTCACCATACAAGGAACTCACTTCCGGGTCCATAAAGCAGGAGGGGGTTCTCTGTGTTCTGGTATTACAGCCGCGAACTAGAGTCCTGAATAGAGGTGCGTTTTTCCGAAAACATGTTCTGCGTCCACATCGTGACAACGATGTTTTTAGAGTGGCGGCTTCCAGAGCTATTCCCCCAATCAAAGCCGTTCAACGTCCAGGTTACGACGCTGACTCACTTGGGTATACCGCAATTTAAAAATGGGGTTGGAGCCAGCGGAATTGGCCCGTTGGACGCGGTTTGCGGGGAAGGGAGGCATTGGAAGATGTACCGCAACACGCGACTGTGTGGCAGAGAGCCCCGACGATCTCATGTTTCTAAAGGCAAGTCCCTATTGTGTTCATTGTGATTCTTTTTTCTCGCTGTCGTTTGAGATATTGACACTCCATTTCACAGGATGACGAAATTACTGTGCTTCTCCATCTCCAGGACAAGGAAGGTTGCTACCTGGTAAGTCACCATCTATTTCTGTTACTGCGGGCTTCTTCGTTTCATGCACAATATGAAATCATTGATTTACATCTAGGGATACTGTGAAGGCGTTGTCGGCCGTTTTTCTGGTTCAGACGTTGTTTTTCATTCCAAGCTGAAAAAACCTGTCATGACGAAACGGGCGTCAACGAATACGACGTCGTCTGTGAATTCGATTTCAAATATCCCATGCTCTCCGACCCCTGCTACCCCTACTACTCCGACTAGCATGGAATCTCCTGCAACTCGACCTTCTTCGAGGAAAATGGCAGACGAATTGCTCACCGTCGGCAGTGGTGGACGTAGCCCCAGCCAAAATTCTCTCGGACATGTCTCTCCGAGCCACTCTACGGCCAACAGCCCAATTCCAGGCGGCGTTTCCCAACCGGGCCCTATCGTGAGAGTACGCAGCACAAGTCAGGATACCAGGAAAACGGGAAGTCTGCAGTACGGGCCAACAAGTCCACGAGAATTTCATTTCGGCATAACTGCCACTGAGGACGTATCTGAGAAAGACTCAGTTGTAGGGTCACACTCCTCGCAAATTGGAGTTCCGGTTGACGAAATTTCGACATTGTCAAACAATATTATCTTGACCTCACCATCTACCCCACCTCCAGCCTCTGTAGGGCAGGAGTCTCTTCAACCTCCATCCCCAATTGGAAAAGAAGACACCTCCGCTTCTTTGAGGCCCCCGATTTCTTTGGTTAACGACCACACTCCTACTGCACCTCTCAGAATCGTGAAACGTTCGCCCAGTAACCCAACGTCTCCTGCCCAAAGTGCATTCTCGTTGGCGTCAACGGGTTCTCCTTCAGGCTCACCAAATGCGCCCTCCAACGTTTTACCGCAGAATGAATCACTTGAATCGTCACTGACGGACACCTCCCATGCTTCCGATGATATGGTCAATTTCGACCCAATTGCGGTGTCCCCACCACAGCTGAAGCCAACCGAAGTCAATCGAAGAGACCCAGTTTCCACCGCTTTGTCACTACCCGACACCTCTGTGATAGCCGAGCCTGCGTACGACGACCTTACCACCAGTCATCCTGGACGGTTTTCGCGTTTCTCAATCGGAGTTGCTCTCACTATCCCGCAGCTATTGGGTGGCCACAATGCTTCCCAACCCACATCAGTGAAGAACGAACCTCGGGATGACTCTGCACCGAGTTCTCCACACTCGAAACCTGACGGCAGGACCAGCCTCAGTATTGCCGCTCGAGGGAAGATCGACGAGGCAACACTAGCGAGTACTCAAGCTCAAGTTGGTATCGGCTTATCGCTGTTACAAGACCTGGTGGGTGGAATGAGCTCGGATTCGGATTCGGATTATGGCGATTCGGACGACGAAGAAGCACGCACGGAAGAAGCGAAGGTGGTTCATACCCCCAGCACTGTAGAGAATGGTGGTTTTATTGGTTTTATCCCGACTCTGAATTCCACCAGGTCAAGCGTGACTCCTAGTGAAGGAAGCACTGTCCAAGGATTAACGTATGCCGATGAAGGGGACGAATCACAAACTGAGGATTATCCCAACAAGGAGATGCATAGCTCAGCCAACATGAGCTTTAATTCTCCTGCTAGCCCGACCCTCCCTCCTCAAAGATCCCCACCTACCACTCCTGCGAGGCACCAATCCCCACTGTCTCGATACACACAGCTTCAGCAGTCTCCTGAAACATTCGTGCCACCAGATCCGCTTGATCGTGAACGTGAGCGGCGACCTTCTCTGGCGACGTCTGTAGTCTCTGGGGTGTCGGGCTTGTCCATGAAATCGGGCACATCAGGGTCGTGGGACGGCGATATATATGACAACTACCGCTACTCTACCTTCTCAGTTGGCGGTTCTATGACAGGAGTCAGGGGGCCTAGCATGGACTCTGTTAGGCCACGGACAGATTCTGTAAGTGTGGCTGGAAAAATGCGGTTGGAAAGCATTGGCGATTCGGAAGAAGCAGAATCTGCAGATCAGTTTGGCATCGAAAATCAATCATCCCAAGTTACGAATGCGGATACCTCTTTCTATTCACATGATAGCCATCTCTCCGCCCTCTCGAAGGAAATCAGTGATTCTGTCTCCAAACAGCCGGCAACGATCAATCGTCCACCACCGCTTTCAATAGCCACCGAGGACAACGCTAGTCATTCGCCGCTACTTCACACTGACTGGGCATCTCCGACTTCTCCTTCAGCATCCACCGTCCAAACGGCATTGCCACCACCCACGGCCAGTGTTTACTCTCCACACCTACGACAAAATACTGCTGCGAATGTACCGAAAATGGGACTTTCTCAAGTTGAGGATAATAAAACTGGGGGTGGAGAACAGATCACTGGCATGGCATCAATCATGAGGAAACGTCTCGAGACTAACCGTCAGTCAAATGAGACGCAACACTCCGACGAGATGGAGAAATTAGAACCGAACGATGGTGGTGTCTCCTTTACCTCTACTGGCCTTGGTCAAGGCATCGTAGTCGACGATGACGAAGAACTCCCTTCAAGAATCTTGGCAAACGGCGATGACAGTGATATTTATGGCAATGACGATACATTTTTGGGATCACGCGAAGGAGATGTTTCGGGTACCCTTGATTCTCCCAATCCGAATGAGGTGGAGAGTGATGCTGTACAAGGTCAAAGATCAGAACTTGAATCCCCTAGTCCAAGGACGAGTATTGGTCGCCTGGCGCCGCTCTTCGTTTCCAACCGTACTCCTTCTCCAGCAATGCTTAGCAAAAATGACGATGGTGATGGTACTCAGACAAGTTCCAATTCCTCACAACCTGGAGTATCAAACTCGCCTTCCCCACCTCATCGTGTCCTGTCACCACCCTCCCAACGATCATCACCTCCGTTGTCTCCGAGTCAACCTCGGCCACCCCCAGAATCGAACACTCCTCTTCGCCCAAGAAACAACAATATCAGGCAGGAACGTCGAAGTCTTTTCCTCCCACATCCTAATGCCCCCAAGCCTCCTGTGAATGCGCCTCTTAATTTGGAACCAGGAGTGGGTGTGGGTGTCCTCTCCCGCGTCTATCCATTTTCGCCTCATGATGATCCCTCTGGTGGCATTCTCCCTTCTGTCCCTCCATCACACTTGTGGCCACCAGTTCAGGCCGTTATTCGCATGGCGCTTAGTATGCCTAGGACCGCACTATTGGGGCCTGGTAAATCACCTGTCCAGATTTTCCCGACCATCTATGGCAGAACCGAGGTCGACCTTATCAGTTCTGTCCGGCCTGTACCCATCATGTTTAGTGTTGACCCTCCACCTCTCGGGAAAGCAACAGCCCCAAGGGGCGCTGTTTTGCCACAGATCGGCGCAGGGGGTTCGAAATTAAATAAACCAACCGACCATGGCTCTCCACCTAGGCGCCCTTCAACTCAACCCACCTCTGGGCGTGGGCCTGCCCCATTGAAGGCTCCAAGGGCCACAAGTGCCGGTGTGCCTCAACCGACATTGGCTTCCGAAAGCAATGGGAAGTCTACGATGGAAAACACCGTAGCTCAGAAAGCGGAAACTACTGTCGATGCAGCCAAATTAAAGGCCTCACCTCCGAATAGATCACCTCCTATATCGCGGCCAAACTTCACTCCGAAAGCTCCTGGTCTTCGGCCTCGTTCCAGAAGCTTCTCAGGATTCAATTCACTGGATTCGACGACCCCGTCCCTCAATAGAGGCGCAAAGTAAGTTTATAATCCTTATTCACAGACAGTGTCTTGATGGTTGTTTACGTAGACATGACTCTATCAATGACCGCCCTAAACGTACTACATCGTCTTCTGCATTTTCGTTATCAGTGAAACACCCAGTAAAACCCCCGGCGAAACCCTCTCGGCCCTCTCCTTTATCTGCTTCCTCAGTTAAATCCTCTGATGATTTGTCCCTACCCCCACCGTCTCCTGCGATCCTTGGATCTACACCCTCGAGTCCGCTAGCACGAACTGCGTTTGTCCCATCACCCCCTCCATCACTCTACCCGTTGACAACGATAACTGCATCTTCCGGGACCGGACATCTGGACCATTCACCCTTGAGTGTAAAGGCCTCACGCCCAACGTTGACAACGGACGCATCTCAGCCCAATATGACTCCAGCTACTTTGCGGTCTACTGATATGATTGTCAATCGTGCGACCACACAAGCTCCGTCTTCAGCTGGAACTGGAGTTGTGCGGCAATCATCTCTTCGCTCTATGATAAGTTTACCAAACCTGAGAAAGAGTCGAACTCGGGATGACGATGCAGTAGGGGTATACGACCGTGATGGAAATGAGAGACGATCAGGCAGACCGAAAGAAATGGTTCAGGTGAAGGACACAGAGTTTGAGCTTGTCCGGCCGAATCTCCCCTTACTGCAATCTCAACGAACAAGCGAGGATTCAATGATTGGGCGCCCCAATAATTCAGCAGAATTTCGAGTCGATGGTGGAGGTCCCTATCGATCTGAGAGCCGAGCGGCCTCGTTGAACTCAGATTATCGTTCTCCTGTAACTGAAACGCCGAATTCTACCAATGGCTCTGGCCCCAACTTGGATGCTGGTATAACACCGTCGAACGAATCCATCGAAGCTCACCGTCAACGAGAAACTAAATGGGTCTCATTGATGTCTTCGCCAGCCTCTTTGTCCCGAAAGTCAAAGAAGGTCAAGAAGCTTTTGGTAGATGGCGTGCCATCTAGTGTGCGGTATTTGATCTGGAGTTACCTCACCGATGGCAAAGGACGCGCAGTCAAAGGAGTTTATGAGCAACTTTGTCAACGTGGTGGAGTCATTCGTACACGCGATATTGTTGCCGACGCGCAAAGATTGTTCAGCACTGGAAGCGACGGAGTGCAGTACCTACAAGCAACTAAAGGTGCAATCATCGTGCTTCTTCAGGCATATTTTAGCATGGTGCCGGATGTGCAGTACACAACTGGTGATTCAAAATTATTTCTCCTTCACAAATTGCTTAACGAACAAATGTTTAGGTTTGACCAAGATAGTTGGGCAACTCCTACTGTTGGCGCCGGAGGAAGACGCATTTTGGATATTTACTTCAATCATGGACACTCACATCCGGCCATACTTTACTATCCCTGCTCCTACTTCATCAGCTTCTATTCCAATTCCCCGGTCAACCCAGTTGGAAGTCGACGCAGCTTTATACTCCCGTGCCCTCGAGGCTATTGACCCCCTTGTTGCCAAGAAAATTTTTGTTGACTTAGGCATTCTTCCTGGTGTCCTTTGTCACTCTTGGTTCACCTCATTGTTCGTTGGAACGCTCCCACCTGATTTTGTTAGTAGGGTATGGGACATTTTTTTGTACGAAGGTACGATTTCCCGCCAAGACTATTTGTTATTCAGCGATGCTTATACCACTCCTACAGGCATTCCCTTCCTCCTTCGGGTCGCACTATCTCTGACAATCATGTGTCGCAAGTTCATTCTCTCTACAACGAAAAATAGGGAATCAACTGTACTTGCTACCCTCTCACGTCCCCCCTTTCAATGGCTCCCACCAACCCCCGACGCGTTCCTCACCTTAGCCTTCAGTGTTAAGCTGAAAGACGATGATATACGAAAGCAGAGGATTAAAATGGGGGAGCAGGTCAAACGCCAAACCCAAGCCCAACAGGCGGTGAGCAGTGTGACGCTGAGTGGAATTTCACTTCCTTCCCGTTTTTAGATTTTATATTGTCGCATTCTTTTTGTCAAGTTTTCGCTTTCCATTGTCTGCATACCCTATGTTTGTATTAAAGAGGCTAATAATTTTTATTTTGGTTTACATTTATCTAACATACCCCACAAGCTTTCCTGTAGATACCACTCCTTCCTTTATGACCCCGTGCAATTCATGACTGCAATCGCTTTGACCCGAGTCGAAACCATGCTTTCTATATCTAGTAATAATTACTCAATCTGGCAAATTTCATGTTTCAATACCGGCCATGTTGGGAAAACGCTAACCTGGCCTCTGGACCAGCCAATCACCGCCATCTTTCAGCACTTGACGAAGCCAAGGCATATTGGTTTACAATTTGTTCTTATAGTGTTCATGGCCAAATCCAAGAGAAGCCGTGAATCTTGCCATGGTCGTCAACTTCCCCAAGCAAATGACACGGGCTGTGGCAAGAATGCGTAAACAAATAAGTAAACTCTTTTAATTCCAACGTACTTGGACTCGGAAATAAACAAGATTCCACGATAACTTTGAGATCCTCCAAAGCATCGCAACTTTCAATAAACGCCTTCGTTATGGGCCCTTCGTAGGTTTGCAGGACGAGCTTTCGTAAACGCCGCGTACTAATACGTCGAGTGGGAGTTGGCTGGAGTAAAGAGTTGAGGAAGTGGCGAACGCCGAAAAGAGACTCGATACAAATCGGTCCTGAGGGCGGATGTGAGAGTTGATGAACAGGAAACAGTTCAACTTCAAGTTCCTCATATTGATGCGCTCCCCCTGGCAATGGCTGAAGT
>Ga0307517_10003006_pt1 | contig 26659 bp, 17 predicted proteins | sample 23_EM_MG_FD_194515 | JGI IMG/M metagenome (GOLD analysis project Ga0307517, IMG submission 194515) | Populus trichocarpa ectomycorrhiza microbial communities from riparian zone in the Pacific Northwest, United States - 23_EM | ecosystem: Host-associated > Plants > Roots > Unclassified | place... | reverse complement strand
AGAGGACAATTGCCCACATAAATGGCAAAGGGGGTGATTGTTAGGATATTGCCATTTAGTGGCAATACCCCACCACTAAGCAAGTGGTTGCTCCATTAATGCCACAAATGGTGACATGCTTTAAGGCATTATTGGCCCCTCCATGTTGACCATGAAATGCCTATAAAAGAGGCATAATTATTTGAGAGCAAAGTGAGAGTGTGTGAGAGTGAAGTGACGAGAAGAAGAGACAAAGAGGAGCTGCTGCCATGGGCAGCAGCCCTGCTGCCATATACAGCAGAGTGTGTGAGCTGGGAGTTGAGTGATCCTCCTCCTTCAAGTATTTATTATAACCCTTTCTCTATCTCTAATACAATGACTCTCTCCCGTGGATATAGACGATTTGTCGAACCACGTAAAATATTGTGTCAGTGTGCTTAACCCTCCGTTGAGCAACTATCAGTACACCCCCGGTCCGCGCACGGGGGAGCCGGAATTCCCCAACAGGCTATAGATTTGTGATTGATAAGTATATATTTTGGTCACATATAATAAAAGCTAATAAGATATTGGTTTAAGTGTTTAATTGATAGCTTCAAATAAGTTATTTACCATCCACAATATTTAAAAAATTAAAAATAAATTCAACTATAGAATAAAAGCTAAGAACTAGTGCAACCGATCATTATCATATTCTCAACAATTTAGCTGCCTTCCAAAAAAATTTAATTAAAGAATCCCTTTATCTCAAGAAATACAAAAGATTAGAGGTTTGAAAGCCGAGAGTTTCACCTGTGGAAACTACTTCTTTTTCTCTTTTTTATTCCTCAAAAATCACATTGACTTCATATACCAACATGACTGTCCTGTCCTACTATTTTACATTTCGTCTTGTTGCCTTGTTAAATGACCAGTCAAAGCTTACGGGCATGGCAGCTTTTGTGCCTTGCTTTAGCGGCGCAATAAAGCTTTATATATAGATGAAAGCTTACATCTTGGATGGAAGTGAAATTTTATTTTTGTTTTTTTTCTAAGAATCAAGGCTTGCTTTAAGGTTAGTTTTGTGTTGTTAGTACATGAAAATGAAAACAAAGCGTGTATTCATGTTTGTTTGGTTAGTGTCCAGCGATAAAAATAATATATACATAAAAATTAAAAACATGTGTGGTTAGAAAAAAAAATATAAAACAGATTTCTATATCTATTATTTCTGTTTTTTTTTTTTTTTATATATATATATATATATATATCTCGAGACAATAACAAATGCTACCTTGCAGCAGCAACAATTTGAGTCCTTTAAGTAATGTTTCCTTGGCCTCGAGTACTGATATAATTTTATGCAAATATAAATTACATACACTCAAGGTAAACAAGCTACTTAACCACTTTATGTTAGCAGAAGCTACACAGATTGGTAATGGTAGAGGGCAGGTAAAGTTTCTTGCAGATTAAAAAGAAATAAGCTAGAAGGGTAACAAATTGCAATCAATGAACTGAGCTTGCACTAGGATGTGGCAGCATACATTCAAAATTACCATGCTCTAAAATCTTATGGAAAAACCAGAAACGAAAATCTACATGACGAAAAAGAAATGGAGAAGAAACTTGGGAGTCACCAACCAACCCATTTCAATTTGCATGGGACCATGATTATACCAAAACCCAGACACGCCATTCTTGCCCTCCCATCAGGACTCAAACATGAAGATTGAAGTGTGTATGCATCACAACACAGTACCTCCCTACTTCATACATAAAAGCAACCTTACTAAGAAATTGACTTCTCGAACTTTTATTCGTTTATATATATATATAAACCCGGTCATCGTTGAGGTTTTCTTGAGGAGGCTGGCTATATAGTTGAGTAAGATGGAAGGTAGCCTGAAGAATGATCAGTCTCTGCCAAGTGATTGTTCTGGTGGGGTTGATGCAATCATTGGATAGCCAGGTTTTATAACTAAGAAGCGGAGGAGAAGCACCGTGCTATAAATATTGCTTCATCATCGGGTGTTTCCTGGTGGTGGGAGCAAGTGAAGCCACCTGTCAATCCTCTAACAGCCACCGTACTTACAAAGTCTGGCTTTCTCTTGCTGTACACAGGTCAAAATCTCACTTCCACGTTCAGCATGCAGAATATAGCAAGAATTCGTAGCGAAGCACTCCAATTGCTTGGTATCCATCCAAGAAATATTCAAGGCTGTTGTTAGCAGGGTGACATCAGTTTTTGTTTTGATTTCTATACATCAGTACTTCACTTACTTTTCCACAACACATCATGATGGCAATCACACTATTTCACGTCTGCTTCAACAATTTCTTTTCATTTATAACGGAATAACATCAAATTTAGCCTTGGATCTAGCAGCAATTGTGCAGCATTTGGATTATTTTAGTCATTTTACTATAAAACAACCAGTTAATAAGAAAATAGTAATCTGTTCAAGAATTTTGGAGATTAGGTCTGACATTAAAAGGAAAATGCTTCAATACAATGTTGAAGTCCTCTTGTTGACAAAATTTCTAGACTGATGGTAGGTTTCGACGGCTCTAAAAGCTAGTCCTACATTTTCCAATTCTGCATGCAAAACATATCCTCTTGTTTAGGAAAGAAGTTGAAAAGAATACCATATGCCTCATAATTTCTAAAGAGACCCTCGTACTTTAAGATCTAGTGAAAAGTACCAAAAAAAGCATGCATTGATAGAAAAGAACCAAGCAGAACGGTATGCAGTAAGCTGCAGTGCCTGGCTCCAATGCGAAAAAAAAGATTTTGTATTTTCAATTTTCTCCTCCGGAAAGTAGCCGTGGGCTAAGGTTATTTGTTGGCCCTGAGTAAAAGAACAAAATAAATCAACAAAGCAACAAAATGATACTAATAACAATCTTTTACAAATCGTTTCTAAGTATTTAAGCAAGCAGGGCCAGCCAAAATAGGAAAGGGCAAGCATGTTTATCTGTACATTATTATTGGGTGTGTGTAAAAGAAATGAGAAAACTTAAAAGGCCTTAGACATGCCAAGTAATTAAAAGAAACAAAGACCAGAACTAGCAATTCCCAAATTTGAAAGAGATGTAATCTAATTTACCTGGTAACAAACGAGCCATCTTCAGTATTGACAACAACTGCTTCTCCAGTCTCAATGTATGTAGGCACCTGGTGTTTCAGAAGATAGATAAGATAATAATGAAGCTTTTAAAAGTTCGTACCAAACCTATTGTGGCTGTTTAAGAATCGACACTTGAGTGTATTCAAAGACTCAAGACATACACGAGAGCCAGTGCACCCTTAAACTTCAAAATAAATCCAAAGTACATTTTCCTTTTTGATAATCCAAAATACAATTATTTACTTCCAGGAAAAAGTAAATGTTAAATCAATTAACAAGCAAGCACTTCTATCCGAATGGCTACATTAATTCAAAATTTTATAGCCTTAAGCGTCCATTTTACTCGATAAATGTTTGCACCTAAACCGCTATCTGTTTAGATACACCCTAACCCTTAATTGCAGTTTTCTACTTGCTCATAGTACGGAATTAGTTTACAATAACTTGAACCAGGAAAAAAAAAGTCTTACTTGAATAATGAGACCATTGTCCAGCACAGCCTTTTTGTACCTACGTCAAAGGGGGAAGTGTTGACAACAGAGTTTACAGTGACAAGCATACAAATAATCAAGTAGGTGAAAAGCTTTTTATGAAACATAATACATGAATATGAAGTTCAGTTATCAATCACATAAATTATTTTTTAATTGAATTCTGGTGTGCAGTCATAATTAATTATGAAGAGATATAAGATGGGGAGAAAACTGATCATGGAAAACACATGGACCGCAGAAAGCTGAAATGCCAAATTAATTCATACAATCTATAGTGCTAGTGACTACCCAATTGGCAGGCTACATTTATGTGGGATAAGTACCTCATTACCATTATAAACAGCATCACTAATCACTAAAATATATTGCCAATTACAACTTGTAAAAACCACTACATGAATAGATCCGGGCCTATTTGTGAGTAACTTAAACCAAAATGATGACCAAACTACAGACTGAAGAAAAGGAAGAGCATGGTTTTATAATTGTTATCCACCATGAAATGTGTCATTTGGCCAGAATTATCTATCTGCTTCATGAAAGATATCCCCAAATGGTAAATTAGTTCATGCATTTTGCCTTACTATATTTGAAGCAAGTATACTTCATTGTAGTGGGAACAAATCAATAATAAAAAATTCAAACATGTAAGATGGCAATCAAAAGCATGTAAAAGCCACACAAGTAAGATCAGGCACATGACAAGAACTTATGAGAACACACAAATGAGTATCTGGCAAGTTGTGGAGCAAACCGAGGTGTAGCTGCATGATCTTGTGTCTCCTTAATAACACATGTTACTTGTTTTGGAATTGATCCAGACAAAGGTCTTCCATCAAATAACTGCATTTTAACTTTCATTTCCTCTGTTCATCATGAAATTTTGTAATAGTTAGAAAGAAAGTTCACCATGCAATTCCTTAATAGTCAAGTAGATTATTAATTGCAGCAGTTGATGATGAGCAGTGCAATTAAGAAAAGGCAAGATTTTCCCATAGGAGCAACATTAAAAGAATGAAGCAGAAATGACAATTAACGGCATCCATAAACATCATCTTTAAGAGTTACAGGAAGCAGAAAGTCCCTCAAAACCTTAGACAAAGTGCATGCGAAAGTACGGAAAATCATAGAAGATCTGCGCAGATAACAACAGTGGAAATCTTAAAAAAGGCAGGATGCTTTTTGAAATATCAAATTTGGAATTTTACCAACCTTTTAGATATGCAGCAGCTTGGCCAAACAAGATCAGCGGCACTTCGAGTTGCTCAAATTTCTCAAGGCTAACATTATAAAAACAGACATCATTTTGAAATTTATAATAGATACATATCCGTGACTAAAACAAAAGATATTTCAAAAGAAAGGAATGACCTGTCTTGGGAGCAGGGAGAAGTGATGATATTACTTACTCCATTAGATATACTGATTCATGTTCTGTGTACAAACATGTGAAAGACCTCTCCTCAACAAAAACCCCTAAAGCAAGTTAAATAGGATTAATCTAGATTTCAATATATGAATAACACCTTGAAATGGAAAACTGTTGAATAAACTTTTGACCTTTCAAAATAAAATGATTCCATATGATTTTATGCTTACAGAAAAAAAAAATAGCCTACATTAACAATACATTTGATGAATAAATTGACGTGTCATACAGTTATGAAATACAAATGAGAAAACACCAAGTCTACGTGTTCAAGTTTCATTCAAAACTGATACTTTTCCCAGAATATCCATGAGGTTATTTCAACTGTCATCACTGTTCTAGGGTGTTAAACATTAATTTCTGAACTTGCAACCCCTAAAATAGCTGAAGCAAACAATGCCTGATATAGAGCACCAACCCGCTACTAGCAATTTAGGTAGGAAGGGGAAAAAAAAAAGAAATTTGCCATCCAAAACGACCAAGATTTTGATTACATAAAAGAGTGGATGTCAATGCCTTATATTTCAATATGTACAAAAATGCATCATCTAACAACATAGGGATCAAGAATTTAAAGTTGATAAACATACTTTCAACAGCCTCCTCTGCACCAAAGCGAAAGGTTTGCTTGTTTCCACTGTCAACATCTCGAAGCTCCAACTATGGCAAAAATAGCAAATAAAAAACAAATGCAATTGATTCAGACAATTCAACCAAGATAAGGTCAGCCATGTCAGAGAATGACAATGCTTTTATTTGCAATCCAATTATTTCACATTCACAAATATGAGCAAAATAAATTCAAATGACAATTAGTTATTTAACAATAAAGTCGCTAGGTGCAAAAGAATAATCACCAACGAAGCCAGCCACTCCGTAAGTCAGATAGACCAAAAATAAGCAACAATTTGCTGGCATAACTAACATAGAAATGTATCTTATCACTGCAAGGGTGATCACAATAGCATGCAAATAAAACTAAACAATGTTTAAATTCCCGTCAACAAATTTAAACACATAGTAAACATCAAATATAGAACATTTAAAGGTTTTAGCTGTCAAATAAACCCATTAAATCCATGAACCAAAAGTTCAAACTCAACTCCATGCTATAGCGTGAATCCGACAAAATACCACCTTTACTAAACCCTAAAACAATCCAAAAAGCAGATACTTCAAAAGCAGCACTCACTATTTACAGTCACTTCGCACATTATCAAACAATGAAAAAATTTATGATAATTGGGGTTAAAAATTGATAAAAAAAAACAATAATAACACCGTCAAAATCGCTCCTCCTCTTCCTCGCTGTTTATGCTCCGCATCCACCACCTACATTAATCAACTTCCATTATCATAAACTCCAATTCAAATCACACAATAATCCATTATAATAAACATATTAAAATTCAATTACCTCGAAAATTCTTCCTGATATGTATTCACCAGATTTACAGTAACAAAGGCAAAACCTTTAGCAAGTCACACCCAAAAACAACAAACCAAAAAAAAAAAAAAAAAAAACCAAATTCATATAAAAACCTCAAAACTTACCTGATTTTTCAATTACATTTCCAGGTCTTAACTGCAATACAAAATCAAGTTTTTATTTTTATTATATTATCTCATAAAATCACTAATAATTTCAATTTAAATATAAAAAGACTGAAGCTTTACATGAATAGCATTGACTTTAACGCCGCGGTGTTGGATTGCGAACCAAGGCCTGGCGTAAACATTGCCGTTGGTGGTGATGGCAGCACCGTGGCAGTCAGGTGATAATAGAGTGAGTGTAGCGAAAGTTCTAGAAGAAGTAAGAGAGGAGTAGGAGGAAGAGAAGACAAGAGTGCGAGAGAGTCTCTTGCTAAGTTGCAGTAAAGCTCGCATCTTTTTTGTTTTTCTCTGATCTTTTAAGCTCTCTAGATACTTGTGTTTGTTTTTCGAAACTGAAAGCTGATGATGGACTTTGATTGATGCCAGGAAGACAAAAGAAAAAAATGTGAAATCCCAAGTAAGGAATCCTTAATGTATTACCCAAGTTTCATTTTGGTCCTAAATAAAAAAATATTATAACTTGATGTATGGAAAAGTAATCGACAAATAAAAGTGGAAGGGCAAGGACCCTGATGCAACAGGCAAGGCAATGGTGAAGTACTTAATCATTGATAAATGATATGCCTAAATTGAAAGAATTGATAGTAAGTTAACTCGATTGAGACATTAATGATAATTGTAGGACTGGTGTGTATTTAGTCCCTGAAAACCGTCATAAGAAAACATAGTCAGCATCTCCTCGTGAGATAGTCCCAACAGTGGTTTCACCCAGAGAGTACACACCTGGCTTGCTGGCTTTGGCTGGGCCTGGAAAGGAATCCAACCTCTTCAAAAACTTCCATAAAAGCTTCAATTTTTATTTATTTACTGATTTATTATTATTAATTAATTATCTCGTCAGCTTCAGCTTCAGCTTCAGCTTCAGCTTCTTCTTCCTTCTTCTTCTTCTTCTTCCTTACAGGGTAAGTCAACCAAATCTCTCTATCTCTCATTCCTCTTTTTTATTTTCTGTTTGGTGATTTACGTAGACAAGTCAAACTCCCTTACGTTTCTTTCTTCCGAATCTGTCAATTAGGGTTTTTCCTTTTCAAATTTCACTAAACGGCGTCGATTTGTGCGAATTGTTATAGCTATCGATATCAAGCACTTCACTGCTTAAGTGTTGCTCTTTGATTTCTTGCATGGAGATATATGCGCGCGCGCGCGTGCTTTGTAGCGTAAAGCTTTTTAATTTTTAATTTTTGGGAGCTTTAACAGGTTGAAGAAAGAGAAAAGATGTGGACTAATGTATTCAAAATTGTATGTATTTTTCTTTTCTTTTTTACTTCAGTTCTGTTACTATTTATTTATTTATTTATTATTGAATACTTTATTGTCTAGTCGTAGTTAGCTAATGAATTCTTTGTTATTATAGTGGTATAAACATTGTTGGTGATGCGGTTGTTCGGAATTTATAGGATGAGTGATTGAATTTTAAGTTTATTTAGGGAAATGCTGGGGTTGATGTTATTGAAGATTTGTGTGTGTTAGTGTATGTATTGGACTTTCGACTTTGATTGTTTGCTGTAGGTTGTTTTTTTTTTTAAGCGTATAGTATGATCAGATTGAGGATTTAAAGTTTCTGACAGAACTAACTGAAAAGTCATGTGGCATTGTATTTAGTACGTGATTTGTGTCGGTCGTGGTGTATTATTCTCTTAGTTTAAAAGGAAACTGCTTTGCATGAAAGGATTGCTAAATATGGAGTTGGCTATTAAGATCGTGGTGGTGTTTGGTTAACGGGTGTTAGGTTTTGTCGTGGATGTTAAATTTTACTGGTTTAGTGACCGGTTTAGGAAGGTAGAATTATGTTCTTCATGATGTGATTTTTTTTCTGGTTAGTGATCAAGAGGGATTTTGTTAAGAGAAAAAAATGTGATGCAAGGTGGAAAATGAGGCATCCTTTTGGAGATTAAAAAACTTAACAACGTAAAACAAGAATTGCATGTCCACTAAAGATACTCCTGTAATGATGCACGAGGTGGAGTGCTAAAGTGATGCCAACCAAACCTCTTTATCTATAGGTAAGCGCTGGTACTCAAAGATCCAAAATTAAACTCCATTCAAATATGCTAACCTTTGTGCCTATCAAGCAATTCCAAAGTATCTTACTTCACTCCACTCTCTCAAAATCCTCTTCATGCATCAATAACAACTCTTCTCGGTTAGTGGGACAAACTTAATGCTTTTTGGAGATGAAAAATACCCTACCTAGCTATTCTACAGCTTCATGCCACAGAGTAGTGCAAGAGAATAGATTCTCCATTTTCCCTTCTGCTCTTAACTTTGCGTCGATTCTTTTATGGAAGGCTTATTTTCCCTAAATGGTAGTAAAATATCAGAAAATCTTGGCACATGTTTGGCTAACAACTATTTTAAAGTGGCTTTTTTGTTCTTATTGGTTTCGATCTTTGTTATTGCTTTCCTTTTTAGCTGTGGTCACATTTTCTCTTACATGTAATGTTCTTATTAATATAAGATTTTTATTCTGCCTGAATGCCTGATGAAGTTTCCCACAGAATTTGAGTTCCATAATATAACACCTTGAACTGAATATTTAGTTTTTATGCATGTCATCTTTGAGTCTTTTATTAATATGTATCATACTTTTGCTCCATTTCTCTTTTTTTAACTTTATCAACCATTTCTACAGGGTGGTCTTCATCATATATCATGGTTCCAGTTTCTCCCAAATGAATCTGATTTGAACTCTTTACCTGATAAGAGGCAAGAATCATTTGCATCCCTTATCATTGCCTGTGATTTGAACTCAAGGCCATCTAAAATATTGGGAATCGTACTCACAGTTATGTGCTTAAAAATCACCAATAGATTTTTTTTATGGTTGGACAGTGTGAAGGTAGAGCAGAAAGATGTGGCTACATGTCTCGTGATTTTGGCTCATTTGCAGTTGCAGAAAGAGGGATTTCTAAGCACTTGGACCAATTCCTTTGTTGGACCTTGGGATCCATCACAAGGTCTACATAATCCTGGTAAGAATTACAATCTGTGGTCATCTACCAACCACGTGGTCCTTACTCCCATGTAGGAAGGAGAAGAACAAATAAATGAATTTGATCGTGTGATCATGCATGGGTTATGCTGTGTTCGAGTTCTGACCATGTTGACTACATAACTGTTTAACAGATGAGAAAATAAAGCTCTGGCTTTTTCTTCCTGGACGTTATTCATCTGTTGTTGAGAAGGCTCAAGCTGCAGTGTCTAGATTAAGAGGTAAAATTTGTTTTTGAGTCTCTGCTACCGCCGTTCCTATTATTTTTTTTCTGAAATTCATATTTTATGATTCTGGTAGATTATGAATGTCTGCTATCTTCTTTACCCAATTGTACTTTCTCCCTCTTTGTTGTTCGCTTTTTACAACATTTTTATGGAATTTGCACTAATGGTGTATAATTAAATCGTTATGTCTTATTCCTATGTATCTTTCTTTTGTAGTTGTTGCATCTGGAATTTGGGTTGCTCCTGGGGACTCTGAAGAGGTTGCAGCAGCCCTTTCTCAATCTTTGAGGAATTACATAGAGAGGTAAACTTATCCTACTTTTCCCATTCATCATATTTTCTCTTTGAATTATTTTAACTAAAATTATTGATATTTACAGAGCATTGGCCAGGCATTCATACATGCGGTTTGGAGATGTGTTTTTAAAGTACCATCCATCTCAAAGTGAAGGACTTTCCAGGTCGAACATAATTATTTCTTGATTACCTTGTAATAATATTATAATGTTCACGATTTTCATCACCAAAATCATGATATCAAACAATTTAATGATTTTATGGCTTCTGCATTCTTTTCGTCCTTGATGTTTCTGTTTCCTAATAGTCATTCATTTTCAATCCAGTTCTTGACCAAGTAAAAAGCTGTAATATTGTGTTACACAGTCGAACTTATGTTTCTTTTTGATAACATAATTTGCTTGTATTCAGTAGTTTTTTTTTTGGTGGGTGTTTTGCAGTAAAGGACAGCCCACAGTCGAGTTCATCTTTTCTGCCTCTGAAGAGACGATCTTTGTGCACGTGATAATATCTGCAAAGTTGGTGAAATTTCATAGTTTGTTTCTAGTTATGATTATTGCATCAATAACTTTCCCTAATGTATGCGTTTAAATAACCTGTCTTTATTTGTTTTCAGGCATATCCGAGCACTTTCAAATGGTGATGTGGAAAGAGTGTTAAAACATTCTTCTACAAATTCCAGTTTTAGGCTTCCAGGTTGGTGAATGTTATATGTTGGGATTTGTTAGGAATGATCTCATCACATATTTTACAAGAATATTAGGACTTCTTCATGGTGATTACAGAACCGAATTCACAACCCCCCCCTCTATTGTTTAGGATTTGAGCTTTAAGCTGCATTTTTTCCGCATTATGTTGTAGTCTCTTTGAATTTACCCTTGTTTCAGGGATACACCCGAGGGTTTTGCAAGTTAACACGAGTATAATAACATAAGAAACACCCCCATCTAGTTGTGTTTGTCATTCTTGAATCATAGCTTCTGGATGGTGTCAGAATCTGGACATCTATGAAAAAGAGTGTCTTAACATGTGGATGTGTTTTGAGAAACATAAAAGAAAAAATGTTTTGTCTGAGTTTGAACTTGAATGACTATTTATGATAGTTATAAGACAAAGTTATCACTGGAAGAAAATGTAAATAAAAATAAGGTGCAATTGACTCTGACTCAAGCTGATATCACTTTTCATTGTAGAGTGTAGAGAAGGTAGTTTGTTGATGCATGAGCATATTGGTACGTTGGATGCCCATTCTAAGGTTTTAGCATTTTCAGCATTCAAGCAAACTTTGTTCTTTGTATTTGGGGTTGCGCCACATGGTCAGCTAAAAATATCTTTGCTAATTACTGGGCAATATCTTTTCTGAATTCCAGAAAGCAACATGTATTTGCAAATATATGGTTCTGATTTGTCTGGGCATTTGTTTATCCAGCATTTCTACATTTGCTTAACCTGTAAAATGTTCCACATCCCACAAACCACCTACCATTGGTGGTGGCAAGGTCGTTCCATGGGCTGTTTTTTCACTTTCTTTATGAATAGCTGGATTGCTTGTCATGTGACAATGGCAATTATGCGTGTATTTTCTGTATCAGGATCTCTAATTTGTGTTTTATGTTTTCATCTTGTAGTGATTGCTTCTCCTCATGGAATTCGTGGTTCGCTGACAGGATGTTGTCCAAGTGATCTTGTCAAGCAAGTGTATTTGAGGTAATTTTTTGTTTTTTGTAGAAATCTGTATGTTCACAGTTCCTTTTCTTTTGGAGTTCAGGTTAATATTTTCCATTGCCAACTTATGCTTTCCTCAACAGTTCTGGCAAGTTTAGGACATTAAATGGATATATTGGCCTGCCATATCATGTTTCTCAAGGACCTGGCTGTCAGCTGAGGGGGCAAAATTGCTATGTTGAAATTACACTAGGTTGCCCAAGGTCTGATAGTGACAAGGCATTGCAAACAAACTCACAGTCAACTAAGAATTCATCCAAGAATTATATTGTAGAATCTATTGCAGCAAGGAGAGGTGATCAGAAGGTATCGCCAGATCACTTATCAGCTCATGAGAAAGCATTTATTTATCCTGCTGAAGCAGTTGTTGTTCCAGTCTTACAAAAATCTTTTGCTAGGTCTTCTTTGAAAAGGTAAATTGAATTCTGTGCTAATTATTTTCTAGGTTTGGAGGGAGGGTTATACTTTTCAAGGTTCTGGGTATACTTTTTTATTCTCTAGTTTCAGAGTTGGGATGATCAATAAGCTTATTTCTCTTTGTTCATAAATATTGTTATATGTGGCTTAAGCTAACATCGGTTTTGTACTTGCAGATTTTGGCTGCAAAACTGGATAGGGCCATCACTACCTGGTTCATCATTCTTTATGCATTGGTTAGTTATGCTCATGCTTTTCGAATGAAAATTGCTGATACTACTTGAGAAATTATGCTGTTAAAGATCTCAATTTTTTAGTAAGCTTATAAATCTAGTCCATCACATGCTTTATCTAATTATCCATGTACTCAGGTATTTTTAGTCATGCATGTGCCACCTTAGCTTGTGTTTGCCATGCTTTCAAATCACGGTCCCGGTGACACCATGACTATCTTGGCCACCTTCGTTGTGCATCATTAGCAACTTTTAGCAAATTTTTAGTAACACAAGTATTTTAATATTGTGTCTTAATGAACACGAGCAACACTTTGACCGGTTACATATCATAAAAAATATATTTGCCTTGATGTCATAAAATATCCATCTACAAAACATTCCTTTTATTGAGATATTTACCTCAAATCTTCAAAAAAAGATAGTTGGATCTTGAATTTTGAAGCAAATGTTTGGAGTTTAATGCTTGATCTAGGTGAAAATGATGGGGGGGGGGGGAATGAAATTGAACTGTTGCTAGACTTTTTTTAAAACTGTTAGCAGTCGCCAACAGTATGTAATTTATGGTTGTCATCTGAGAAAACACCGTTATAACAGTGAAAAACAGTAATGGGAAGTGAAAATCCCATTATAAACAAAACAGTCATTAACTAAATTTCATGTTGCTTGTTTGAAGGTTGTTTGAGGTTGGAAATGTGAATGAGAAATTGTTCTAAACTTACTGTAGTGGTGGGAAATGTTTATGGTAATTCCCATTAAAGGAAATTCCCTTTGGAAAAAGGTGATTAGGTTAAATATGGTTTAGTAGAACAAGCAAGACTTGGATAGATACCGCCTATCTCATATTATGGACTGAGCACACCCGTATTCTTAAGTTCTTGTCATCAATGTGAATAATCTTTAAAAAATTATATTGTCTTCTCATTATTTCTTTTAGTTTTGCATGTACTTTCTTTCGAATTTCTCTGCTTCAATAACTGATAAATAGTTTTGGAAAAGAAAAGAAAACTCCTCACGGGAATTATGGGGCAGAGGGATTATGCATGAGATCTTTTAATGGTCATGCTAAGTGTCATAATTAACTATCAACGTTGAGAGTTGGTCTTGAATCTTCATTTTGGCTCTTGCATTTTTCTTCTTTCTTCAGTGGTGGTGATACAGATTTTCTGGAAGGATCTTGGATTGAATCTAATGGAGTACGTATGCAGCACGGATATAACAGCAGTAGCAATAGTAATAGTAGCAGCATCAGCTCCATAAGCAGCGGCTCTAGTGACAGTGATTACAAGATGACCACTGGTGAGCTTGAGGCTGATGCTGATTCATTGTCATGCAGACAATCTGGTTTATCTTCCAATGATCAGATGGAAAATGATGGCCTCAAATTGGTACTCCATTCTATCCACATTCATAGTTTTGACTCTTACAATCCTTGAATTATTCATTATCTGTAGACAAGGATACCTATGTTTGAGCTGAAGATGAAGATGGTGTTGTAGACACTAAAGTTTACAAAAGTCTAAATATAATGACATGCTCACAAGGGACAAGCATCTTTTGCCTTTTTTTGAGTTTATCCAAGGGACAAGCATCTTTTACCTTTTTTGAGTTTATCTTGTTGGCTTGAATTTTTAAAATAAGTGTGCATACACTAGATGGAATGGTATATGATCGTGAGGAATAGTGCCAGAAGATCCATTAAAGTGACCCTATGTAGTTTGGGATCGAGACTTTCTTGTTACATAAACTAGATAGAATAAACAATTTAGAATATAGAAATCTTGTAGAAGCCTCAAGTACTAGACTTTGTTGGCCTAATATCTTACAACATAATGCTTTTTAGTAACTCCTATATGGCAATCATTTCTTGTAGAGAAAGAGCCACTACATAGATCAGTGTATTCTTTACATTGCTGAATTTAGCAAAGTAGATTAATTGTCGGTTCATGTTAGAAACTGTCCAGCAGGCATACTGTAAGCAGGAATGTATTGGTACACACGTGCACATATACAGCAATCCAGCAAAATTATACTTATTGCGAGTACTAAATAGAGTTGGATTATTTTGTAGTTTCATTCTTGTGTTGTGTTTCATTAATAGATGCAAACTACTAGTCATTCTGATCGCAAAATCCTTGATTCTTGATCTTATTCTTCTTTTGTGATTTCCTAAAGGGATGTCTAGGACCTTTATGGTACTTGAGCAATCCTAATAATCCGCGATTCTGCCTAAATGCATGTCTGCCCAATGTCAAACCAGTTCCAGAGTGATAAGAGACTAGGGAAGACTAGACATGTTACTGCTGTTATGTTGCCTGTGGCCTCTAGCAGGGATTTCTGGATGATTTATACTGTTTTGATTAATATTAAAGACTTCCATTCCTAAAGGTCCCCTGAATATGATCTAGGTGTGAACATTTGATATTGTTACCTCATTTCCCCCTACAACTAAACTATAAATTACCTGAACTGAGGGTTCTGAGTGCAATTCCATGGTCTGCTTGCTAGATTGCTCTTATAATTGACTCTCATGTGATCTCCTCTTGTACAATATATGTTCTTGACTGAGTTTTATCCTGCAAAGAAGGAATGTAAAGGTAAAGAAGCCAGCTTCTTTTTGTTGACTATAACTGCACTTAATGACTCCTCACCGGAAGTTCTAGGTGATTATGTTCATTTCATTCATAGATGTCCCATCAATATGATCTAGGTACGAGCCTTTGATGCTGTTGCTTTACAATTTTTATTATGTAGGATGAGTTTCTTTTTCATGATTTTCTGGACTTAGTTCAAATGGGTTGTCATTTATTAAGGGATACTGAAAAATTGTCTTTATGGATGATGAATGGGAACAGCGCTTGAACCTGTCTTTATATATGTTCATTTTAGGCATTTTGTGGGATTCAGACTGATGACTTTGCTGGTATTTCTTATGCAGGGTTCTAAGCGTCCTAGAACAGGGATGACTGAGCCATTTGGTCAAGCGGGCATGGTTAAAAATGTTCACATGCAAGATTTTGGTTCAGTAGAAGTTAATGATTCAGCTATCACAGGAATTGCAAATGATCAGATTGGATCTCGTTGGGATTGGGACGATGACAGAGGTGCGGGCATGGATATCCAAGCTCTTCTCTCTGAATTTGGTGATTTTGGGGACTTCTTTGAGAATGATGATCTGCCTTTTGGAGAGGTAATCTCCTATACAACTGCAAGCGTAACACAGTGCACAATATGTGAGTATCAATATGGGAGATACTCATTTGTATGCATGCTTGTGCTAGTGCATGCAGATTTTGATTGTTTATGTGATGAAAAGGAATGTATAAGATTTGCATATTTGTCAATGGGAAAACATTCTGTGACATGGGAATATTTGACACTCGATAATTATTATTATTATTTTGTCTTTATGAACCTGGAAGACATCTCTTTCATCTGATAGACCCTGATGTAGAAACTCTCATCAATTGCTGAATAGCACTAGAATCTAGATGTTTTGTTGATGTTTCTTAACAATTGTTTCCCCTTAGGAGCTTGGAAGGTCTATAATTGCTTTACAGTCTTTTGATAATTAAACAAAATTAAGTTTTAAGTTTTTCCCTTTGTTTTGTGAAGCCTCCTGGAACAGCAGAGTCGCAGGCTCTTATGTTTTCTGGTCCTGATTGTGGTGAAGTTGCTAACAGTCCTATTGGGGTAATGGATGTTGTGGATCAGATGCTTCCGCCAGTAGCTTTTCCATCTTTTGAAAGTTTTAATCCGTCTCCTGCAGTAGTCATAGATGAAAGTGCCAGCAAAAGCCAAGAAGACACACATGGTACTCTGGCATTAATTCCAGTGAACTGCACTCCATCATCTTCTTCAGGCGAGTTTGATCATTTAATCAAAGCCGAAGCTTTGATGACCTTTGCCCCAGAATATGGGGCAGTTGAAACCCCTACAAGTGAATTCTCCTCATCGATTTTCAGGAGTCCATATTGTCCAAAATCTCGCCAAGTGGAGAGCTCAAATTCGAGTTCAAATAATTATGCATATGGTGCAACACCACCATCTTCTCCTTGCTTTGAAGGATCAAATGAGAAAACTGGCATACAGGTGAATCTGAAAACAGGTCCTGGAAGGAATGACACAAAGAAATATTACACTCTTGTGGAAGGTGGGAAAGTACCACTTGATAGAAGAACATTAACATCTAATGAAAGCCGTCCTACAAGTGAGGCGATGATGCCATCTCCATTATTGAATTCTAATTCATCAAATACTGTCAAATCTGCCCAGAGGAAAATGAGTGATGGCACACTAGGAGCAGAAAGTTTCTTAGTTTCTGTGAAGACTGTTCTGGCAACTGAAGTAGAATGCATTATGTTTCAAGCTTCCATGTGTAGAATGCGACACACACTGTTGTCTCCTGGTAACCCTACATCTGTAAATTTGCATAGGTTAAGTGGAAGCACTGGTTTGAATCAGGTGCATGGTGATGCAAGTACCATGACAGACAACATATCTGGCAGGCATGAAGTGAAGAAAAAAGAATCTATACCAGTTAGAATAGCTGGGGATATGGATGGTGGAGTACTAGATGGGCATCTTAGTTCACCTGTAGGTGTTTGGCGCTCTGTTGGAGTTCCTAAATTAACAAAACATACTAGTTCATCGAATATTGAAGTTAGTGTGTCCTTGCCACACCATTCATTCAGCGAGGAAGGAGTTCTCTCATATAGGCAAAGGCAGCAGCCACTGCAGGAGCTTTTGGATGGCATGGCATTGCTTGTCCAACAAGCTACTTCCTTTGTTGATGTGGCTCTGGATGCTGATTGTGGTGATGGTCCTTATGGTTGGCTTGCATTACAAGAACATTGGAGGCGTGGATTTTCTTGCGGGCCTTCCATGATCCATGCAGGTTGTGGAGGGACTTTGGCTTCTTGTCATTTTCTGGACATTGCTGGCGTGGAACTAGTAGACCCACTTTCTGCTGATGTAAGCATTTGTTTTTCATGAGTACGATTTATTGTGGGATAATATTCAAACACTTAACATAATTCTGCATCTATGCATCTTTACTGTATTGTGATGGGAACCTCTTCCTCTTCCTCAGATTCATTCTTCTGCAGTGACCACCTTGCTGCAGTCTGAAATCAAAATAGCCTTAAAATCTGCTTTTGGGAATTTGGAAGGTCCTTTATGTGTCACTGATTGGTGCAAAGGCCACATTCAGTCAGGTGATGGAGCAACCACATGCGATGGATCCTCTGGGGAGTCCACTTTAAGTGAATGCAAAGATTCAAGTACTGTAACACTGTCTGTTGGAGAACCAATGAGCCCAGCCCTCTCTTCAGCTGCTGGATCATCTTCCCTCAAAGGTATGGTAATGCTGTGTTCACATGCACATCCGGGTGCATGTTGGGTTCTTGAATTTACAGTTACTTTACAGTTTCTCAATTGCTGCAGCATCCAGTACACCAGATGGAGCTAAAGTGGATGAGACATCCCAAAGGAAATCAAATCAAGAAATAGAGCCAGAGCTACTTCCCAGGATAAAGCCAACAGTTTTTGTTCTTCCTTTGCCTGCAATTCTTGTTGGGTATGTATCATAATTGGTTTTGTTTTCATGTCAACAGTTGATAAATTAAGAAAGAAATTTAACTTATGTAGATGAGCATTGCATTTTCTCTTTTGTGGTGAATGCAAAGCTGATTGCTAAGAAAATGCATAAGACATCTAAAGAATGCACTTTATTCAAAAATCAGATCTAGGAAAGAATATGTGGATCTCAAAACTTTTTGAGTTCATCAAATTGCATGTTGTTTTTCTCTGGCTGGTTGGTCTATGAATCTGTGTATCAAACAAATCAGAGAATTTGTTGCAATGTTTGTAACACTTTATACAGAGTTTTTAAGAGGATATCCTGCAGATCTCATTGCCATTTATAACTTCAGAGACTTCCAGACATAATGTTACTTGCTCTTTTTGTGTAGATAACTCAAGTAGACCAAGCTTTACCCCCATTATTTGATAACTCTATAATTTCAGTTTTTCCGTTACCTTTATTATTTGGTATCATTGTGTATGAAATGTGCAAATGAATTGTTTGTGAAATAGGTACCAGGATGATTGGCTTAAGACATCGGCAAGCTCTTTACAACTCTGGGAAAAGGCTCCTTTTGAACCATATGCTTCACCAAAACCAGTAAGATCCTGGAAACCAGTGCCTTCTTTGGATACTCTTGCTGTCTGTTTTGCATCCCCGTTTTGTTTGTTTCTTGAGGAGATTTTTTGTTGTGTCCATTTTTTATGATACTGAAGCTTTATTGTTCGTTAACTTTTGCAGATAACTTATTGTGTTGTATGTCCAGACATTGATCCCCTTACTTCTGCAGCTGCAGATTTTTTCCAACAACTTGGAACTGGTGAGTGTGATTTTATATTCTTGCCCTGGTAATGTGTCTATAAAACTGTGGTCATGTTCAAAAAATTTACCCAGCCATTCCAATTTTAGGGAAAGGATCCTACATACTTTTCTCTTGGAGGAAAAAAGTAATTTCTAGGTTTTGTTCAAGATTTGCTAACAACCAGATGAGTATTGTGCTGGATAAAATTCTGTGATCCCAGTCTTTTAGGGAAGTGATTTTTCTTTTGTTTAAGAATTCCTAGGCCTGAGGGGAAAAAGCCTCTGTTATTGACTTATTCATTTCGCTCATGTTTCTATTTTTAATTTGTAAATCGCATTCTTCATGAAATTTTCCTAGGCTAATCAATGTGTGTGCAATCATGTGTTTTTCGCATGCATGTGCTGTTTGAGTAATCTATTTGAGTTCAATGGCTCCATGTCATTATGTAAATTGGTTCAGTCTTATGAATGCTTTTTTATCCTTCAGTCTATGAAACGTGCAAACTGGGAACTCATTCACCTCAGAGTTTGGGAAACCAAATGGAGATGGATGCAGGGAAATCTTTGTCTTCTGGTTTTGTACTACTTGATTGCCCTCAGTCAATGAAGATAGAAAGCAGTAATGCTTCCCTTGTGGGATCGATAAGCGATTATTTTCTCTCGCTCTCCAATGGTTGGGACCTGGCAAGCTATCTTAAGTCTCTTTCGAAGGCTGTCAAGGCTTTGAAAATTGGTCCATCCTTATCAACAAACCCAAAAGAAGGCAATAGCAGCCCTTGTATGGTAAGTAGCGAGTTCTATTTTCCTTAAATGAAGAACGTAGGTTGAGTTTTTTTCTCCAACTGGTTTGCTTCTTGTATCCCAAAATGGCATTAGTAGTGTGGCGTTTTTTTCTTTCAATTCTTTCACTTTTATCCACCACTATTAATGACATGTTCTCCATGTTTAATGGATGATATCAGTATCTTTTGATTTTGATTTTACTTGTGAACTCTGTTATATTTGGGAATAACTTCTTAAAATCATTTTCTTTATGTGCTTTCGGGTAATCTGGATGGATTTGTTGTTGCTATCTGCTAGTTTTGAATTCCAGAATCTGTTGAACTCAATTCATGCTGTGTAATGTTTATGCTGTGCTCTTGTTTCTTGAGCAGGCAATGATATATTTTTTTTAGCGACCAAGCCTGCATCTTGTGTCAAGCACATAACGTTGTATTAGTTTATTGTCGTGTAACTGAATACATCTGTGATGGTTCTTGGTATCTAGGTTATCTATGTAGTGTGCCCCTTTCCTGAACCTGCTGCAGTTCTACAAACTGTCATTGAATCCTCTGTTTCTATTGGGTCAATCATTCCCCCAGCAAATAGAGAGAGGAGGTCTATGTTGCTGGCTCAGGTCGGCAAAGCATTAAGCAGCTTGGCAGCTGTGGATGAAGCGTCAGCATCAAATGTTCTAGTACTTTCTGGGTTTAGCATTCCTAAATTGGTATTGCAAATTGTGACAGTTGATGCCATTTTTAGGGTCACTAGTCCAGCTCTTAATGAGCTCATCATTCTTAAGGAGACTGCTTTCACTGTATACAATAAGGCCCGGCGAATTTCAAAAGGCTCTTCAAATGATGTTCAGCCATCAACATCAAGTAGATCTCATTTAACACAAATGAGTTCTGTTCCAGCAATGTGGAATTCGTTACCAAGAGAGACTGACATTGATTCTAGATTGAGATCTGGCACTTGGGATAACTCCTGGCAAACAGCAAGGGCTGGAGGCTTGACCTGTGATCCAAACCGAAATGGAGATTTTTCTCTTCAAGATGAGATCCGCTACATGTTTGAACCACTTTTTATTCTTTCAGAGCCCGGATCTCTGGACCATGCAGTTGCACCTACAATTATTGGTAATATGGTCTCTGAATCTTCAAAACTGCAATCTGATGATACTGGTGGAAGCTTCATGCAAAGTGCAAGCTCAGCAGGGAGTGTGGATTCTGGATCTAGCTCACAACATGATGGATCTGAGCCCGATGGCTATGGATCTAGTTATCAAAAGACTCTTCCAAGCCTGCATTGCTGCTATGGATGGACAGAGGACTGGCGTTGGCTTGTTTGCATCTGGACAGATGCAAGAGGAGAATTGCTTGACAGCCATATATTCCCTTTTGGTGGAATTAGTAGTCGCCAGGATACAAAAGGTTTGCAATGCCTTTTTGTACAAGTTTTGCAGCAAGGATGTCAGATACTTCAGGCTTGCTCCTCTCCTGACACTGGTGGTGTAAAGCCTAGAGATTTTGTGATTACTCGAATTGGAAACTTCTTTGAGCTTGAGTACATAGGTATATAAGTTTCTTTCATGAAAGTCCTCCATTATTCTCTGTTTGATGTTACAATCAATTGCCTTGTCATCTAAGGTTTTCCTGTCTGCTGTCATTTAGATTGGCTGCTTCACAACTATTTTATTGTTTATGTGCAACAAGTAAATGGTTTATGAATTCAGTTTAAATAAAAGAAGATGTCTTCCATTGTGATTCTCTTACCAATTACCAGTAACGGAAGTTTTGCTGCAGTCTTGGGGTGCCTTTATATGGTTTAGTGTGTTTGGAACCTTTTGCTAAGTTGCCAGTAATTTATCAGTTGCCTGCAACTATTACCCATTTAGCCTGTTGATTGAAGGATTTTTGGTGGTGATTATGACTTTTGACCTCTATTTTTGTTCTATTCTTTTGGCATTAACTTTGTTATTTCTCTTCTACCGTGTGATTAAACAGAGTGGCAGAAAGCCATTTATTCAGTTGGGGGTTCTGAGGTGAAGAAATGGCCACTGCAACTACGGCGATCAATGCCTGATGGGATGGCTGCAGGCGCTAATGGTGCTTCCTTGCAGCAACAGGAGATGGGTTTAATTCAAGAAAGAACCTTGCCTTCCTCACCTAGTCCGTTGTATAGCCCTCACTCAAAAGCATCTGGCTATATGAAGGGTGGTTTGGGGCAAACTTCTTCAAGAAAACAGCTTATCGGTGGGCACGCAGCAGTTGACAACTCAAGGGGGATGCTTCAGTGGATGCTGAGCATCAGTTTTGTTACAATTTCAATTGACCATTCTTTACATCTGTTGCTTCAGGCTGATACACCATCTCCTGGTAAGTTGATGTTCTCTCCTCCACTCTCATTCTTTATTTCCCCTCAGTGCATTCATATTAAAAACATTTGATACTCTTGTCAAAGAAAGGTCACATTCTTCATCTATTGTTTGCTGCACCTGGTTTTCTGTGGTGATGCCACAGTAGCCACGTTTTACCACCAGTCTCATTTTCTTGGATGTAGATGGACTGTAACCTTGGCATAGACTTGGTATCCTTTTGGGAAATCTTTCATATGACTTTAGACAATATTGTTATGTTGGTGTGGTGATGAAGATACACAACAATAAACATATTAAAAGCACACGTTATGTTGCCACTTTGCTCAATCATTGGGCATGGTTTTCCTTTCCTGGACATGCATGTACAATTAACACAAGCAAGCATACTTTGTAACCTTTAGGAACATGTGAAATAGTTTTGGTGTGGCCTGTTTAGAGGAGTTCGAAATATTTTGGCACATAAGATCATATCCATGTAATCAGGTTTATGTTGAGATTTCTTGGAACATCGTTTCCTCCACTAATTAGGGTTGGAGTTCATAACTTTATTGCCTTGAGTTCTAATAGCTCATAACTTTATTGCCTTGAGTTCTAATAGCAAAAGTTGTGTAGGAGGAAGTGGCAGTGGTGTTGGCACGTCAATCTATCTGGAAGGTATCACTCCTGTAAAGTCTCTCGGTTCAACATCAGCATCTTACATTTTAATTCCATCACCCAGCATGCGCTTCCTTCCGTCAACACCCCTGCAGCACCCCACATGCCTCACTGCTGAATCCCCACCACTTGCACATCTCCTTCATAGTAAGGGATCTGCAATTCCGCTCTCCACTGGTTTCGTGGTTTCAAAGGCTGTACCTTCCGTGAGGAGAGATTATAAGAGCAATTCAAGAGAAGAATGGCCTTCTGTTCTTTCTGTGAGTCTCATTGATTATTATGGAGGCAATAATATGACCCAAGATAAAATGTTTCGAAGGATTATGAAGCAGGGGGGACGGACTTTAGGTGTAGATGGTAAAGATTTTGAAATCAGGACCCAGGTAATTCTTGAGAGTGTCGCAGCAGAACTTCAAGCCCTATCATGGATGACTGTGAGCCCAGCATATTTGGAGCGACGAACCGCACTTCCATTTCATTGTGACATGGTTTTAAGACTCAGAAGACTGCTTCATTTTGCTGATAAAGAGCTCTCTTCACAGCCTGGTCGGTCACAGGTATAAGACACAAGCAACAATGACCTGCCCCCTGCGTTGTTGCTCCTATGTACAATAAACTGTAACGTGTAAATGTAACTGTAGCCTGCTGATGCATAGCCCTCCTTTTTGAAGTCCTAGAAAGAAATGAAATGTTTGGGAAGAAATAGTTAGATCTAACAGATATAGGTTTTGACAGCAGGTGCCAAAAATGTAAATGAATAGGCAGTTCATTGTTTCTCTAGGCACAACATGTTTGTAGATTTTGTTTATGTGAAACATAACCACCACCCTTGCAATAGATACCCTTTTTATTTATTTCACATTTCAATTTTCTATATCGATTTTTGCCTCTAAGATAGAAGTTTTTCTTCGTTTATGTGCATGTGCACGTATAGCACTTTCTGAAAAATTTTCATTATAGTTGATTGGTTATTGGAGCAGATTCAAGAATACAGAGAGTGAAAGGTTGCCAAGTTATCAAGTTGTGTTTGGTTAGTGTATAAGAATAAATAAGATAGATAAAGAATGCATAGAAAGACGGAGACACAAAAATAAATATTTATAGGATAACTTTGAAGTAAATTCTTATCTTTTCAAAACAAGAAATGCAAATGAGACATGTATAGAATGTTACAACTATCTTGTTTTTTCTATCCCAGAACACAAGAAAATAAAATAAAGAGGAACACGGTGGCATGAGCAGCTATGATCAGCGTCGGTGAACTCTTTATCCCTGGAGGTCTGTCTGCTATCTTGGTTTGAATCCAATAAAAAACAACGAAACACAAATTTTTAGTGCAGATATGGAAGAAAACCTGACCAGATCAGGATTTTATTTCAATGCCTGAAAACTGGCGTGAAAATACCTGATGATTAAACCAAATGGATTCTCAACAAGCCAAAAAGTAAGAAAAGAAAGGACATGGATGGCACTAAATGCTAGAACCCATGTTTTTTTATGCAAAGTCTTGGCGTCCAGACAAAGCTTACCCCAACCCACCACTTCTGCCTGGTGACACTGCATTTGGTCACTTTCACAGGCCTCGTGTGCATAGCACATATGATGTGAGATTCCACATGTCACCTTTGCAAGCTTTCTATTCTCATCTTCTAATTGATTAATAGATGATCAGTGAGTTAATCAAAATTAATGACAAATCTCCGTAGCTATCAAACTACTTCTTCTTCTTCTTTTGAGTTCTAATTTGGTTATCCTTGTGGGAACAAATTTTAATTGGGCTGCAGGTGCTTGGATGCCACCTTACTAAACAATAAATTAGCAAGCATAATTCTCTATGATTAAGGCCACTAGTTAGGCCAAGAAAGCTTAATATAAAATGGATTCCTTTTAAACAAAAACTGCTGTACAGGGGGCTGCAATCTTACGTTCTATGTCCCAACAAGCATGTGCCATTTGTTAACATGTTCACATCATCAACTGGTCTTAACTCCTACCCTGGCCGCTCACCCATAATTCTAATAATATTGATTCATAAAATGTCCAAAGTCTAACAATTCATTACATTGTTGGTGTGGTTTAGGAATTGGATGGCCCAAAGAGTGATTTTGTTAAAAAAAATAATAAAAATTAGAGGTGAAATCGATGGGGAACACTAGGATGGCAAAGTTTAATGACAATGGAACCTTTTTGTGACAGAATTTGAGTGCTCTTTCCATTAACCACAGTTCTTCCATCAACGACCATGGCCTGCCCTTGTTAGTAAAATTAGTACTAGGTTTCTTTTAACACGAAGCAGGATTTTGATGGCATGTCATTGTAGGGCATCCTTAAAGTTTGGTGACCATCACTTTACCGGTGGTATTAGTTCAAGAGAACAAAGGAAGAATCAGGTGTCACTATCAAATGGAAAAATCTCATCTTGTGTGGCTATGGCACATCAGGGCAGTAGGCAATATTTTTCAAGCCGTTCAGCATTCCAAATGGGGGTGTGCCAGCCAAGTTTTGAGATACATTTGGCCCATAGAATCAGAGCATCACTAATGCTTGAGATTAGGGTTTGATTTTCCCATTAAAAAAAGGGGAAGTTTGATTTGATTTTGGAAGCCTCATGCTTCATTTCAATGGGTCGGTGCTTCATTAGCATTGATTTTTTCATGGAAATGCTTTTACCAGATTTTTGTAGCAGTACAATTCCTAAAACTTCTAGGCTCCCATTTCATTGCCAGGCCATTTGATTCTGGACCATATTTCTTCACATGTCAGGAAATAGTAACCACTTTTTTACCTTCACATGGTAGGCCAATGCCATGCCTTCAAATTCAATGGCCTGGCCATCGTGCCTAACACAATCATAATTGGAGGCCCCATCAACTACTGTATACAATCATCACCTTCACCAATCACCACATAAACTCCGATGGAATCTGCCAAACTACAGCTCATTACCATCCTTCCAGCAAAAGCTTTCAACCTGGTCCTTCACTTGTTTAACAAGAATCTATTCTCAGTGACCCTTCTAAACCTCAACGAGAGAATTTGTTATGAGGTGATCAAATGGTTAAGGACATCGATTATTCTCATAAAAAAAAACATCAAATTCATTGGAGAAGAAGAAACAAAGAGCAAGACTTTTTTTTAAAAAAAAAAAGGTGAGAAAGGATTTATTACTAGAGTAAATCACAAATACAAGTGAGAGAAGCTCAAGCCAGAGTAAGATACATGAATAAATGAAAAGGAATTATACAAGAAAATACAACACAAGTGCCATCAAAAGACATCAATCACACCCCAAGTACATCAATACATAAAATAAATACAAAAAAGAAAGAAAGGGAGAAATCCCAACCCATTTCATCTCTTTCTTTCTTGTGTCACTCCCATATTGTAAGCATGAAAGATCCAACATTACAAAAGACTATGGAAAAGTGATCCTAAGGGGAGAAAGAAAGAAAAATGGGAAGGGAAAGAAATGAGAGAAACCATGCTATAACACCTAATAAGTTGGCTCAAAAGAGCAACCCGAAAGCAAGAGCAACAAGAGATGCCAAGAACGTGGGAACAAAGATAGTGGCATCAGATGTTGGGCTTGGTGCTGGTGCATCGGCAGCTGCAGCCTTTTGCATGGTTGAGAAGGCCATCAAGACCACCATCAACACAACAAAGATCTTCATTTTCATTGCCTCCATTTTCTTGATCAACAGATATAGAAAGAAAGAAGAAAGGCTCTACAAATCCCTCTTTGAAAAGGGTTTTCTTTAGAGAGAAATTGTAGAGAGGCAAGGCAACAAGCAAAGCAAGCACAAAAACAATGGAGACAATGAATTGTAGGAATGTGGATGGTAGGTATATATAAAGGGGTAAAGAGGAAGGTGAGTGAGAACAGGGTGGCGAAGACAGGGTTGCCATACTGCTGTCCAATGGTCTTTTGTGGCTCCCCCATCTTTCCTCTACCTACCATTAGAAT
>Ga0307517_10003005_pt1 | contig 26663 bp, 24 predicted proteins | sample 23_EM_MG_FD_194515 | JGI IMG/M metagenome (GOLD analysis project Ga0307517, IMG submission 194515) | Populus trichocarpa ectomycorrhiza microbial communities from riparian zone in the Pacific Northwest, United States - 23_EM | ecosystem: Host-associated > Plants > Roots > Unclassified | place... | reverse complement strand
CGATTGCGTGGTGTGTTGAGTTATTGATGTCCATTTATGCTCTCGATTCACCTCTGGTTCATTTAGGAATTTTGAAACAACGATTTTGGCTGCGTATCGATGGCTTTCGGACAACTACAGTCGTGGACAAGCAAAGTCCACTAATATGGTATCTAGGCAAATAATGCACCTACAGTCATAAATTTTTCAGATTCTTGTTCCGATTTGCGAAATACGTCGAAAAACACACCTCCGAAGTTTTTCCTACGATAAATTAGCATGGCCAGAATTTTGGACCTTAAAACCAACTTAAAACTGCAACATTTGGAGTGAAAAGTAGGTTGAAACGGGATAAAAATCATCAAAAGTTGGCATCTGTAATGAGGATCAGTTAGAAGCTGATCAGAAAGTACAAAGAAAGCACCAAAAAGAGTTTTCCCTGTATTTCCACAGCCTAGCAAATGGGCTGATGACATCTCTTGTTTGCGTAATGCATGTCAGCGTGATGTCACATCAAACCTCCGATTTGGGTCAATGTTCAGGATTTTTTTCCGTGAGAACCGACCGATAACTTGTTTCGAAAATTAATGGGCAGATTGCTCTCCATGAAAGGAAGCGATTGCGCTATTTTTCATATTTTTCCCGGCACTTTTTGGTGTGCTGGCCAGAATTTCAGGGATTATTTCTTTATATGGACATTTTCTCCACAACGGCTCGTGAGACTTGGCTGAAATTTGGCCAGAAGCTTCCCTCGCCATATCTACGCGTTTTCCGGTCACTTTTTCACCCATCAATGAATTTCCATTTTTATTGGTGGACTTTGGTTGTCCACGACTGTAAGTAGTCTGAACCGAACATGTTGTATGATTGGAATGAGAAATGGTTTTTAACCAGATCTTTACATTGAACACAAATGCGAATTCGCCTTACACACGCTAATCGGGACCTTTTTAATCGGTATTAAACCGTCTACTATCGTACCAGAAACAAATTTCGGCCGTGCCGACTACTCACACCAGGTAGCAGTGGGAATAGTCATCATCCTTCGCGATGGCTTCCAAGAGAGACGCAAGGTACTCAGCGATCCGTCTTGTTCCCTGGCTTTTGGTGCATGGAAATGTTTTGCTAAGCAGGACGACCCAGAACTTGTTGAAATTTGGGATAAAACCATTTGGGGTGACTTCAGGAAGGCCACAGCATAACGGGTTACTATTAGATGGTTCGAACACACCAAGCGAGGTTTATTGTCCATCTTGACGTCTAAATCTATGGCCTCTAGAAATTTTAATGTTTGGAATGAATTATTCCTTCCGGCGAGCAAAAACGTGAATGTGGGCCAGCCCTGGAACACTCTGAAGTCTCTGCACCCAATGTGCAGTGGTGAGATATCTCATTCAGACCAAAACCAAAACATCAACTCACAGGGGGGTTAACAAACCAAGCCGTCTCCCAATCAGACTCTGGCCATCTATTCTTTACATATCGGTGGACTTCCTTCCCGGCTCGTTCTATCAAGACAGCTTCCTCCTTGGTAAGACTTGCCGATACAATCATTTTCTCCTTCGTAATACCCCAATCGGCGAGAGCTGGCAAATAAGATGGAAGAAGAGAAGGTGAGGGAGGTGGAGAGTCGTTTCCAGTAAAACCCCAGAGCCCGTCTTGATCAATCCTCGACTTGACGGAATTATCCACGAGGTCTGAGTGGTAGATAGGCAGCTTTGTCCAGATGAGGGTGTGTTCAATTTCTGGAGGGACTTGAAAACGGGTTGAGTTAATAAACGGTTCCAACTATTTTTTTCACACCCCTACCTGAATATGGCCAATCGTTTTGGATAATGCTGATGTACTGGGCAGGCGTTTCCCAACAAAAATAAGGAGGGAGATCTACAGCAGCTCCGTCGGCTGATCCCGTACTCAAGGCGGAGGCCAATAATTCACTTCTGCCAACGTCAAGGGAAGACGCCAAGAGTGACAAAGTATCCGGTTCCCCCCAACGCAACCGATGCTTGGTTAGGTAGTCAACTAGATAAAATTGTCAGCGTATTTCTCCTAGTCTCTTTCAAACGAATGTGCTGACCCATCGACCCATGTCGCGACGTTATTCCAGCCGCCCATGCATTATATCGTTTCTGGAGTTTTCTATCACGTTTTAGGAGGCCAAGGTCTCTAGAGGGCAGTCGTATCAAAGCCTGTTTCATAGGGGCCTGTCAAAGGGATACTCACCCAGAATTAACGAATGTTTTGATTTGGATCCAGGTGAATTTAGCTGGATAGTACACTGCAAGTTCCTCACGTGTCGGAGGCCCAGTCCGAAGGGGTACTTCTGCCTCAGTCAGAGGAGTAATTCCATTGGCAGGAGAATGCATCTCTACTAATGTAGTGTGTATGGGGGGAAAGCGAAATATATGTTCGTCGCAACCAAACGTCGCGGTTGGGAATCAAAAGAGTGGGGTGATGGTGGTAATGGTTCAACCTTCCTAGGCTTTTAGAGGGCCTTCATCTATGGGAAACAGGAGGAAACATTGACAGTAGTGGTTATGGTAATAGTTTTAGGATGACTTACCTACAATACGTAAAGAAATTGTCGGCCCGGTTTCTGGTTTCGCAAAACCACCACGCCGATTTGGCTTTCACCTGGCTTGTACTTTGTCCTCTCATACTAAGCGGCTATGTCTGACCGGAGAAACAACACTGAAAGGCCTCACGCAGAAGGAGGTTGGCGAGCTCGAGGACGAGGCAGACAAGGTGTTGGGACCGCACCTCGAGGACGGGTAGCACCATCCAGCAAAAAATATGTTTCTGGGGGTGCACAACCACATTCTTCGGACTCCGTTGTAACTCGAAGACGTATGGACCTAATGGCATCCGTAAGCAGAAGTAGTGGGCTCGAGAAAGATGGCGATGAGTGAGTACGTTGACCTCCTCACATACTACATTGGTGATGATAGAACTCTAGTTTCTTAGCTTGAAAAACTACCAAACTCAAGAGGAATATCGACGTTTCATCCAGGAGAAGGTACTTATCTGGTTGGAAAGGCTACCTTCACAACTCAGGGCTTGTAGCTTGATAGTGTCATTGCGAACCACCGTCGGCACCCTGATGAACCGGAGAACTATAAAAAGCAACGAGTAGATGCCCAGGAGAATGTCCTTATTCTGTTTCGTACGTTTCCCCACATGGCCCTACTGGAAATCTGTCAACTTACAGTGACTGATAGGGAAATTGAGAGAGGGTGTCGCTTCGTCTGGCCGAAAAGATACCTTTGCCCTGGAAGGTCCGTCACTCATTGCTTGCCCTCGAACGTGGAATGAAGCAAAAAAAAATAATTATCAGCCTATGAAACGTCTCTATACCTATCGGTCATCTTTGAGTCACCAAAGCAGACGATATCCGTAATCCCACACCTCTTTCCTCCCAGCTCTGAACCTCCGGCCCAATTCACACCAGCGCCACCCTCAGCACGTAGTCTCCTTTGTTCACTCCTACATCATCTTGTCGTATCCTATCCATCTCAGGGCACGTATCACCAACACCTAGCCTCTATCCCAACAATAGCATTACCTCGAGGTTCTCGGATCTCATCCTGGTTAAAGTCGGTCGCCAAGAGCTTGCGGATGAGGAATTATGTCAAGTTTTCCGCTCTTTCACAAAGAGCGACAGTAGCGAAACTCCTGGAATCGCCAACATCCACCAACCCGAAAGGTCCAGGGACTGACAGTCTAGCCTCGCATGCTGTCTTTTTCTTGGTCGACGCCTTGCGGAGGAAGGCTTCAGAAACTGCGTGGAACATCCTTCGGTCGGCTTATCGAGAGTTTGATCAGGGCTCAACAGACACAGAAACCTGGCTTTCAAGGTCACTTTTCTTGGATTCCGTCGTTAGTGACGAATGGACTGTGGAAGCGGGTGACTGGCTGGAGATGAAAGCATCTCTGGGCCATGTCCGCAGGAAAGAAAACATGGCGAAAAAATGGATCGTCTGTAAATTGGCAAAGCAATAATTGTTCCACCCGTCACTTTCACAAATAATTCTTTATTTAAGCATGCATGCGCTGTCAATCTTATGCGTTGGTATATGAGAAAGAAAATGTGAGATCGTAGTAATCCCTGTAGCCCGGAAAATCACCGAATCTCCACCTTGCTGAGAAGATTGGCCAGGTCATCTGCAGCATCCGTTGTCGGCGTTGGGGAAACTTCCGGGGCGATTGCTTTCTTTTCCTCTTCTTCCTTCTCTCTGGCCTCCTCTTCCGCTTCTTCCTCCTCCTGCTCTTTCTTTTCTTCTTCCTCCTCGTCCTCCTCATCCGAAGCAAAGAGTTTCCCTCCTCGTTGCTTCAAGCTCAGAGAAAGATTCTCCAAGTGTTCGTCATCCTCTTCAACGTCGTTCCATTGCAATTCCAACGCCATCAAAGACCTGAGTCCTTCAGATATGGCACCAGCCAAAACCTCGAAAGAGGCCGTCTCGAGATTATTGTTTTGCAGTTGTAGGGTGTGCAATTTTGGATTTGAACCTTTCGCGAGACTGTCGATCAGCGATGGGACCTCTCCATCCGAGGACAGAACGCAATCGGACAGATTCAGGGTATGTAGCTCCGGCCAGGATGCGAGCGCTTCCGTCCAGGCTTCAACGCCACTCAGCTCGCCATCCACCGTGAACGTATTGTCCTGAAGATCGATATGTTGAATACCGGGATTTTTCCCCAACCCTCTCGCCAGATGCGTGATACCCTCCATCCGGATCCCATTCTGCACCATCCTGACCTCCTGCAACGACCCATGCTCTGCAAACGCCTCAGCCCACGCCGAGGCAGATCCGTTCTCCAGACGATTGCGGCCGCAGATCACCACCCGCAGGTTCGATTTCTTGCCCTCCGCTTTGCTCAACCTCGCTGATTCGCGCAGAGCATTGGCGATGACGACTCCACCGGCAGGACCCAGACCGTTGTTGTTCAGCCGCAGGATCTGGAAGCTGCGGTTGTTGGTGAGGAATGGAACCATGGGGTCGACGCATCGGCCTCCAAATGCGTTGTTGCTTAGGTCGATCTCGACCAGGGAGGTCTTATCCACTAGTGCGTCGCAGATCGCAGATAGAGCATCGGGAATTTCAGATATCAGGCGGCCGGTGAAGATATCTTCGAAATTGGCGACCTATTAGTAAATGAATCATGTGGTTGACAATACTGGGATTAACGAGAGTATGGTGTTACCTTTAAGACCCGAGTCTTTGAAAGGAACTCAGCAAGTGCTTTCGACGCGTCGACACCAATTGTGTTCCCATTGAGATGGATCTCCTCGATGATCGTGGGGTCAACATCCTTCAGGTGCTGCTCGATATCGTCTCGCGTGTTCAGTTTTAGGCCCCTGCCATGGAGTGTAAGGATTGTCGGTTTGGATATAGAGCCCATGAGATGACTGTGGTTTGTGGAAGAAGAGAACAAGACTCAACCTTATCAAAAATCCAAAAGATCGGCGTCACGTGAAACGAGATCTCGGCGCCTAAATCGGGCGTACATATTTGTTTGAAGCAAGAACTTGTTCGCATATGGTGTCATTATTACAGGAATATATACAAACACAAGAAAAAATGATAGCTCGAGAGAGGGGCAGCGTGACATAAATCCAGATGGCTCATTAGATAACTGCATTAATCCCAACATGAATAATCCTAATGAAAAGTGAATGTGTTAGTGGATTTCCAAAGATACAAAGTTGATGAACATACTCATCAGCCGATGTCAGCCAATTTGCCGTCTCGGGGAACATAGTCGCTGGAATTGGCAGGTAAATCAACAGGAACAAGAGAGAAGGGATTGTACTAACCCAGACGACGGTAAATAGCCTCTATAAGCATCGACCGCACATAGTTGACGATGGGTGATATTGCCCCCACGTCGACCTCTCTAGAAACTACGTGGTAATGAGGGGCGCTGATCGAGGCATATCGTTATCGTCAGAAACGAAAGGTCGAGAGAAATGACGACGTACATATGCGTGGCTGTCTTACATACATCCCTAATTTCCTGGATCAACGACTCGGAAACAGCTGGGTTCAACGTCCGCTCGAGAGTGCAGATTTTTTCAATCAGGTCAGCGATCTGAAAAAATAGCCATCGGCATTTATTTAAAAGGGAGCCAAGAGAAGAATATTTTAGGCTCTAACCTTGACATCAAACTTGTCTCGGAATCCGATATAGTATGTGACTCCGTAGAAGCCTGTTACCAAATTAATACCGGGAAAAGAAGTTGATGTAGGCGGTGTACCTTCGATTGTGCGAACCTTGGTCACGACATAGCGGTCCTCGACTGGGACGCGAGCCGATGGAACAAGGCAAACCGAGAGGAAAACCTATCAAACACCCATGTCAACGACCGTGTTATGCGAGTCTATTTCTTTCACTAACCACAACACGGGGAAGAGCAGGCCATTGTCGGACAAAGCCTATATAGGAGAGGGGTCAGCTCAAGCTCAACGGAATCTCGAGAAATGATTTACCAATGAACGTGTGGGGTACACCCTGTCCAGACGCAATCTTGTGGAAAACCGCACATGAAGGAATGCGTTGCAGATCCATCCTGTTCGCACTTTTTTCATCGACGATTTTCTGATCAGTGTAGCTGTTGGAATCGTTCTGGAGGAAATAGTACGAGGTGTCGGGGTCTTCGGAACTTTGTTCGTCACCGACATTTGAGCCGTCTTTGTGAGAATGACGGATGAAATGCCTGAGATTCATACGGTTTTTGCCGTCGAATTTGTCTTCCAGGGCCTATTTCACAAACGATCAGAAACTGGATAGTATACTGATAAAGGGACAAACCTTGGCCCAGACCCAGAGGGTCATTATTGCAACCAAGATAAGGCCGACCATAAGAGGTGCCCAAGCGCCTTTCGGGACTTTCTCGAGAGACGCACCCCAGAACAAACCTAAAAATTGCGTGTCAATGGTTACTCACTAAATTTAAGATCCAGCCTTACCATCAAAGAAGCCAAAAATGATGAAAAATCCAACAGAGATGAAGACACTCAATTTCTTGATATATCGTATTTGAATGGCAATGAGACAAGTGGTCGTGAACATAACCGTAGCGACGGCGAATCCATAAGCGTTGGTAAGTTTGGAGAGGTCCTTGAATGCAGCGACGAAGATAACAGTGGCGATCATGAGAACCCAGTTTACAGCAGGGATGTAGACTTGACCCTGGATGGTCTCTGAGGTGTAGAGCATGCGAAGAGGCGGGAAAGCCTTGCTGTTGATGACTTGCTGCACCAAACTGAACGTCGCTGTGATCAGGGCTTGAGAGGCAATGAGCTGGGAATTTGTTTGAGTAAATGATTGCCGCAGAGGAGAGGTGGGATTCGTACTGTAGCGAGAATGGCAAATGTGAACGTGATCCTGAATGTTCATTTAGAATGAGATCCTACAAAAAGGAATGTCGAGTACACACCAAAACAAAGCTCCATTCACGGGGCCAGGGATGGTATTGTAGAACACGTTAGGCAGGACGCTTTCTCCATCATGGATCAGACGAGCGCCTTGTCCAAGGTATGCCAAAACAATGCCGGGATAAACGAAGGTACAGAACGATAACTTATAATTTAATGAAAAATAGCACGAGGGGGAAGTTGGATGAATGCGACTTACTCGGATGGATGTGGCATTAAATTGTCCTAGGCTAGAAAATGGTGGCGTTAATTGGCTTGCTTCCCAATATATTTGAAAGAGAACGAACTTGGCAAACATAGCCTCACAACCCGTCAACGCGAGAAGTACACCAGCCAGCAAACTGAAATCTTTGGTCCTGACGAACACTGGCAACGAATTCAGAGATGTAGGAATGTATTTTTTCCGACAAACTAACGCAATATGGCTCGGGAAGGATCGAATGCGCGGAAGATGCCAGGGAAGAAGGTGATGTTGTAGATCCCTGTTCCCATCAAAAGGAGGAACCATATGAATGCGACTGCATCTCTGTTAGGATTGGAAGGAATTAGAGAACGAGAGGCAGACAAACCCGGAGCAAAGGCAAGCGCCAATCGCGCTGTTCCAAACTGTTGTATAAAGAACAATGCGATGAGGAAGACCTACGGGTTCTTGGTGGTGAGAAGGACAAATGACCATGGATTATTTAACTTACCACCGATATTGGGATAATGTCACTGATGACGTTTGGCTTCGCGACTCCAATACCAGCAACAGCACTCGTGACGGAAACAGCAGGTGTGAGGATACCGTCAGCCATAGTCAAACTGGGGAGAAGTTGAGCTATGCTTCAAGAAATCAGAGATAAGAGCTTACGAGGTTCCGAACAAGCACTGGGCAACAGTGGAAATATGAGCCGGATTCGTGAACCCAGAGATGCTTGAGACATACCCATAACAACAACGGCCAGCGTATTTTTGCTTTGAGGGATTTAGGTTCTGTTTGTTGTTTGCCGCCAAAAGCGTCATCTCCGGTGAGGGTCCTGTCCGCGTCAGCATCGACCTCCTTGGGAGGGTAGAGGCCTTGGTAGAGTGCAAAAGAACCACCCTCCCCTAGATATATGTTAAGACACCTGGAGGAAATAAAGTCTCGAAAGGAGGATACTACTATACCTTCATTCGTGCCAAAGTACAAAGATATGAAGACCTATGTTCCTGTCAGAATCACAAACGAGCCAATTAAGTGGACTCTCACATATTTCACCAACGGCAAGATTGTTAGAGCCCATATAATGGCGCTGATACCGCCGATGACGTCTTCTTTAGAAGGGACATCCCCAGTAGCCGGCCAGATACCATTCAGCACATATAAGGGCGAGGTTCCAATATCAGAATAGATGATGCCTCATAAATCAGATGGGTTAGAAACGTTACAACCTAGAAAACATTGTTAGACATACCCAGTGTCTGAAAACTCAGAGCAAGAAGAGGGAGACCCGTCAAGCGCACCGCTGTGCGTTTGGCATTGAGCCCTAGCTCTGCAGTAGCACCACCGACAGACATTCTGGCGGGAGAGGTGCAGGGGAATTCGAGGTGAGGAAAGCATTATATACAGTTGATGTCCGTAAAATCATGTTTGACGGCCCTGGGTACAGATCTGGATTTTACACCCGATGCTAGACAAATATCTTATCGTGGAATGGCAAATTTCGCGCAATCAAGAACGATGGAATGGAGGGCAGGGATGCGCGATTATAGCCATGTCGTGATGACCCAAACGAAGCCTGATTTTAGTATATGCGGTGTTCTACAGTATATGTGGTTTGGAGGGTTAGGTATCCAAGGAGTCAACGAATGAAAGATCCAGGAAGTTTGCCGCTACAGCTAAGTTCAAATTCAAAGCTGGTGGTTTTGGTTGTTGAGAAAGAGCCTGGGAATTAAAATTCCGATCAAGACATGGTGTTGACATGGTGCATTTTGCCTCCACGCTCAGCTTCGCCGTCAACAGTCAAATTCACTCCTTAGGCCGTGACACCGCATCGCAAACCAGTGTTTCCAATAAAATCTCAAATCTCAAATTGCATTTTCTTCCCAACACAAAATGCCTTGGCTTGTCGAAACCTCCACAACTCGGACTGAATATTGACTTATGTAGTGCTGTTATCTCGAATTGCCACTTAGGAACGTTTGAATGGCGACTACGACCAACACCCATGTACACGATCAGTGATCGAGCATGAGGTACTTCGGGATTTGCACGCCATTGGGGTTACACTGCATTTATTACCAAATGCGCAATGCATACGTATTACACACTAGTGATAACACGATTATCTAGAGACCCACACTTCTGACCCTGGTGACTCTTACATAGCTTGTTGGCTTTCCATATAATGAGCTGGTGAGATAAGACTTTAATGAACAGCTAAAAGCTTGGCGAGAGAACTCATGATCACTAGTACCACCGCTGGGTGATCATTAACATAACGCACTGGATTTCGCGGCGTAGATAAGTGTTATATGGCTATCTCTGCGGTGGAAACCCATTGTCAGTATACCCTTGAGGGATTTTATATATATTTGAAAGATAAGGACGCAACATGACTTCATGATTGCCAGTTTGTCCAGTAGGTACCAAACGTTTTGAGTTTTCACAGGAGGATCGCCCTATGGCACAACTCCGCTCATGCAATTGCGATGTTCAAATTAGAATTCAAATGTAATTGTAAATTTAGATCGCAAGCATAAAAGCGTCTCTCTCCTTTTTTCTGAACGCTTGACAATTGCTTGACAATGACGTTGACCCAAGTTTCGCCGCCGCGTCGCGGAACCGATAACACGTGATGTGAAATTCTCTCTGGAATGATGATCTTTGTACATATTTCAGCCCTTCGTCGCTCCCTGCAAACCACCTTCTCTAAATCATTCAGGACTGATTAGTTTCAGTACCGTACCATGTCCTTTTTCAACTCCATCAGGTGTGTACTCAACAATAACTGAGCAATTTGCTTGACGCCGTTTATTTGCTTGATGCATTCTGAATGCTGTTCGGAAGTTCCCCATCGAATATTACTGTGTAATGGAATCTTGAGTACTTCAGGAAGCCCACAGCGGAGCTGGGTACTCTCGAAATATTCTATGCATTGTCCAGAGGCTTGAATCTAAGTGTTGATAGGCATATGAGTCGCAGATTCGCAATCTTTGAAGGTCAATTGAGAGACATACTGACCTTGATAGCAAGTGTCCGAACCGCGGAAATTACATCAAGCCGCCTAAAACACGGTTGTCATCTCGTGTTGGGTTGTATTCCCAGATACATAGCCACCAGAGCTCAAATGGCTGACCGGGCACAGTATGTAGGCAATTGCCGGTGTACCTCTGTCAAAAGGAATTGCCGCTTGCATCCGACTGGTAACAGCTGGTAACACACACTCGACTTGAATATGAGGCACGTTGTACTTGTTATCTTTTCCGTCATCTCAAATACGAACATCCTCTTCGTGTGCCCAGCCACCCCGAAAAAACGCAACGTTGCTAACAGATATCCTGTAGGCCTCACTACACACCGACGTTCGGGAGTATTGAAGTACATTACATCCTCACTTGTTCCACACGTGGTTAATGCTTCTTCTATTATGACGAGCATCGAGATGAGTTCACTAAAATTTGTCCATTAGTTCTTGTCTCTCCATTGTCGTATCAATGAAGATTCCCTTTCAACATTCGCATTTCAACCTGGATGTGGCCGGGATCGCAGGTTTCTTTGGCGGTCAAGAAGCCTTCGCAGCCATGTCTAGCGTGCACCTTGTCCAGGGTAGACGTTGGCTAGGATGGTACAATTCCCCTGGAAGTTATCATGTCGCGAAAAAGTACGGAATTCTTGCTAGATCCAGGATTTGGGACGGACTGTACCCTGGAGTAAACGTCGATCCCGCAACGATGCTTGAATTGGACGGAAAAGTCGGCCCTCGTTATGTGGGGGCGCATTCTGGAACACGCATAAATGCCACAGGACACCTGGCATATCTATTGATGGAATATTGTAGCAAAGACGAACCCAAAGAAGTCAAACCGGGAGATTTACACCTCACTGTCGTAACCTTGCAGGAATCCAAACACGAGAATGTCATCATTCTACCTGCTTCGCCTTTCGACCCTCTCGCTATTATTCCAATTTTTTTCAGCATAGGCAGCGCTGTAATTTGCGCAGTTTTCGGAGATTGGTATTGTTTCGCAATGGTTATGCTGGGGGTCATCTGCAATGGGTTATCATGTTACGTTATTGGATCGGCGACGCTCGAATTCAAGCCACCAAAATCTTCCGAGTACTCTCCACCGGGCGATGGCGTTCTCTTCGGCCTACCTGGATCGCGGGTTATGGTGGTGAAAGGGTCCGAGAGAGTCGTCGCCGGGGTCACGAGAGGAAGGTTCAACCTCCATTACGCAAGTGAACCAAAGTATCACAATATCGGCTTTATCTCTCTAGCTCTTACAACACAGTTCCTCCTCCAGCTCTTCATCGTGCCGCAAGGCCAGCTTTTTGGACAGATCATGTTTCTGTCCTCGCTTAGCGTTTCCTGGATATTCAACGCGTATTTGGCTTCGGTTGACAGGCAAGAATTACAGAAGGAAATCTTGACAACCGCCATACTCGGAAACCTCAAGCTGTACACTGTAGGACTTCCGAAGTGGATGTCACTTGTGACTTTTGCGGCCGTCTGCCTGGAGGCCAAACCCGAAGACACCAGAGCTATTCTGGATGAGATGATTCCCAACAACACAGAGGTTTGGAAGAGAGTCAAGGAAGCAGTTATAGAAAGATTTGAGAACCAACCGGATTCGGAGGGACTCGATGAAAAAGAGAGAGGATTGTTACAGGACATGCTTAGGCACGCGAGGATTGGGTACGAAGAAGCGAAGCAGTACAAGATGGGACAACAACGACAAGTGCAGAACGTACAGTGGGTATAGATGTTGTTGAAATCCAAGACGGCATGGCCGCTCTACTTTCCCTCAGTTTGTATTCTCGATCGCTCTCGGTAGTTGCCAGAGATGGCTTACCGATGTTGGAAGGCACTTTGCATGTCATAGATGTGCCATCTAACCCTCTCTAGTTCTAGAAAATAACGATGAAATATTTATCTAGGTGAAGTTTTGCTAGTGGTCATATAATCCTCGTATGTTTGGCCTCTCCGAGACTGCATCTTCACGTTGAGCAGACGGAGGTGGGGGTGGAAACAGCAAGTTAGGGACAGCTTGACATTAATTATAATACTCTCGGTTCTCTTTGGTAAAAAGGCTGGAAATTAAGGTGTGATCACTATTCCGCCCACATTGAGATGTGGCAATCGAAGATCACAGCAATGGTGCATTTGGAACCTCGAGAGCCTGGATGGCCACGTCAATGGACAGTGGCTCTGTGCTCGCGAGATTCCTGATACGAGGGCCCCAATTTCACATACGTTTTCTGGATATATTCTCTCTGAAGATGATCACGACTTATTGATCTCCAAAACAGCACACATATCGGGACTCGTTTCTTGCCATGCGAGAGCACTGGCCTATACCTGCCAAGTTACAAGGCAAGGATAAGGATCTCAATGCGTCGAGTTCGACATAAAATACCATCCGGAAGCCACGCAATGAAGATGTACAGGACTAAAGGCTGACATGCACTGACAAGCTGAGCAGTGATTTGACTTTGGCGTTGCTCGGACTGCACTCAAATTTAGAGCTGTGGAATTGTAATTGTAAATTATCTGGGCACCATAATACAGAGGATACAGAGGATAATAAATACAACAAACAGAAGGAAGTAAATGCGGTTAACATATGCTATGAAAATACGGGTTATCTTTGGGTTATAGGCGAGGATATAAGGCCGTATTTGTATCCAGAAAGAATCTAAGAGAATTATGGATGGGTAGTTGGAACGGTGTTGCAGAAAGAAAAAAATATTTACGTCTGGGTACTGTTCCGGCCAAAGCTAAGCACCAACCCAAGACTCGTAAGGGTGTGCCTCCACCAGGGCTTTGTCAATGAGTATCGCACCTTCTTGTCACAGCGTCTTTTTCAATGGCTTCAATAACAGCCTGCGCCGGGACCGTCTTCCAATCGTGGACCTCAGTGCTGAACTGACGAAATCCGGGGTGCATCAAAATGACATGCATGTGAAGGTGTCCGATACTCGCTTCAGGCGCGGGATGGAATCCGAGCAGGAACGCGTTCTCATCACCCGGCAGACGAAGATCATTTGCGAATTTCTCGCTCGATGCGAAGACCTCCTTCATTACGGTGTCAAACTCGTCCATTTTGTCCGGGGAATGGGACTCAAGAGAAGCTCTGACGGCTGAGGCACGTCGTTCCACGGCTATTTTCAACCATCCAGTGACCTTATCTATGGATTTAGGTCTGCTCCAGAAGTCACGAAAATGTACTATCATTTCCTTGATGATCGCAGTATTATCCAAGGCGACAGCGTTGTAAACTGAAGAGGGTAGGCAAATATCAACGAAGTTTCTTCCAACATATAATAGAAAGAACTTTGCCTCTCCTCTTTGGGATGACCATAATGTGCATGTACGACATACCAGCCGCGTCTGTTTTATCCTGACCGTCAGGGTCCCACTTAGCAAGATATTGGCGTTTATCATGGCTCGCAGCATTTCCGATAATGAGAGAATCATCCGTCTCCGAAAGCACCTGATCTGGGTGGTTCTTCGCAAAGTCCTGAAGAGGAAAATACCAACATTAATCTAAATGCTCTGGCTTCAGCCCATGGGCAAGTAAATGCGCACCGAGAAGACACTATCGGATTTTTCCCAGCGTCCTTGACCTTCGGGCATTTGTTTACCAATCAAAGCTTGAGGAATGAAGCCTTTCCTACCACAAAAATCAGTACTTGCTCCCGTGGGTTTCAAGAAAGACGGCCCTTCTTCAAGGGACGACGTCCACTCACAGGGAGGTGTAGTTGTGGTCATTGTCGCCATTTTCGTATGCCACGAGGTCGGCTGCAGACTCTGGGTTTTCTTTGAAAGCCTTGCGTTTCTGGATGAAAAGTTGTTCGCGTTCCGCGTAGACAGAAAGCTCCATTAGAGCCTGTTCAGCTGCGCTCCAAATTTGGAATTCTCACGAATCGCGTACTCAGACTCTTATTATATATAGATTGACTTCGCCGAATGCCGTTGCTGGGTTCACACTGGTGACTCTTACGTAGCTTGTTGGCTTTCCATATAAATGAGCTGGTGAGACAACACTTTAGTGAACGGCTAAAAGCTTGGCGAGAGAACTCATGATTGCTACCACCGCTGGATGATCATTAACATAACTCACTGGATTTCGCGGCGTAGATAGGTCTTGATCTTTGCGGTGGAAACTCATTGGGTTCTGGGTCAGTGCACCCTTGAGGGATTTTATATATATCTGAAAGATAAGGACGCAACATGACTTCTGTTCTCGTGATCGCTGCCAGATACCAAACATTTCGAGTCATCGCAGGAGGATCGCCCTATGGCACAACTCCGCTCATGCAATTGCGATGCTCAAATTAGAATCCAAATAATTGTAAATTTAGATCGCAAGCATAAAAGCGTCTCTCTCCTTTTTTACTGAACACAATATGACATTGAGAACCGATAACACGTGATGTGAAATTCTCTCTTGGATCTTTGTCAATGTTTCATCGCCTCGTTCTACATCTCGGACTTTACACAGATTCCAGCCCTTCGTCGCTCCCTGCAAACCACCTTCTCTAAATCATTCAGGACTGATTAGCTTCAGTACCGTACCATGTCCTTTTTCAACTCCATCAGGTGTGTACTGGTTCGAACCTCAGCAACAACTGAGCAATTCGGAATACTCATGGCCCTTGTCACGTAGCCGGTCTATGACGCGCGCCCAAAGGGCACCGAAAAGGGCGACCACTCCGACTTCGGCGACCTTCTCACCTACCGAAATAATTCCTTCGAATACGGTCTCTCCGTCGTTGCCAGTTCCCGCAATACCGAAACCACTGTTTCTTTCTAGCCCGTTCGTTGAAGCCGCGTTGGTCAAGGGGAACTTTAAGACGATTGTGATGCTTCCGAAATACGTTGATATTATGGAATGGGTAGCCATGAACAGTACGTGTTCCTCACCACGGACATATCCCAGAAATTCATAATGACGACTCGATGTTCTAGTTTTCGACTTTTATACCAACTTGAACGAGTTCTATGGCATCATTGCGGAATGCTGCACGCAACAAACATGTTCGACAATGTCTGCTGGCCAGGCGTATGTTCACCTGTTGCTTCTCGAATCCTAGTCCTGACGTCGCCCTTACTTTTACATAAGATTGAGCTACACATGGATTAACCATGAGCGGAAAAGCGTGCACTTGCCGGCACCAACATACATCGACTATGTGATGACCTGGATTCAAAACCTGCTCAACGACGAGGCGACATTTCCTACAAAAGCAGGTAATTGCACTCCATCCGTGTCGCTCGTTCGCAGACATTTGCTCAACATGAACATAGGTCACGATTTCCCTCAGTCATTTCCCTCGACAGTAAAGCACGTATACCGACAACTCCTCCGTGTTTTTGCCCACATCTACCATTCACATTTCCATCAGATCCTGCATCTTCGGTCGGAGCCACACTTCAATTCGTTATTCGCGCATTTCCTATCCTTTGGTCGCGAGTACGAATTGCTGGAAGTGAAAGACGTGAAGGGCTCAGCGAGCTCTCCTGTGGCTGTAGGGCAGCTATGGGAAAAATGGCGTGACATGGGGATTCTCGAAGGCTGAACTTTGACAGCTTTGGACTTCTTTCTGTTGATCACCCCTCGCCACGCCGATCATTCTTGCAGTTTTATTCTACTGCTTTCTTGTTATTGGGTACTTGACTCTCACCCTGAAATTCGTTGCTGCTGAGTTATTCCTCGAGCTTGAGGCCGATTAGATTAGATGAATTGTATATATACCCTAGAATCACACAAACCAAATATCTCCGGGATCATGTGGTGCTTCTGAACAATAATGAAGTGTGAAGAATTCTCGGAATTCGATCTTGGAAACAGTCGTCCAAGTATCTCCAACAGCTCTTCTCCTGCCAACAGGGGTTCTCATGTTTGTTTTGCTCCTCTCCTGAACGCCGTAAATTTTCTCGGCAACGGTGACCATCTGATTGCATCCACATAATCACTTGCACGGGTCCTCCGTCGACACGGTCAACAGTCGCTATGTCGTTCTTGTACGTCCGACTGATCTGTGACAAAACTTGACTGACCTCCCACCACTTGATGTTCTCCTCCAGCCGCAATCGACAGCCCCGGGGCAGCAGACGATCCCCTACGCCTGGCACGGGGCCCCGCAAGGACCTTAGCGGACCACCTTCCAGATCCCCATCGCCTGGTAGTCCAGGATCGAAACCCCTCTACCTGTGCACCCCGTTCGCAGATGCTGCTCTCGTGAAGGGGAATTTCAAGACGATTGTGATGTTGCCCAAATATACCGACATTATGGAATGGGTGGCTGTTAACAGTCCGTGTTTTCACCCCTCTCGTCTTGTTGCCCGGATTGATTGTTACTTACAAGTATTTGACTTTTATACTAACCTGAACGAATTCTATGGTGTTATCGCGGAGACTTGCACACAGCATGCGTGTCCGACGATGACTGGTGGTCCCTCGTATGTCGTTTCCATTCCATCTTTACGCGTCGCCGACCGTCCGATCTGGTTAGATTAAACTATGTGTGGACACACCAAAGTGGTAAACAAGAAAAGCTCCCCGCACCAACATACATCGACTACGTGATGACCTCCATCCAGAACCTCATCGACGACGAAAACATATTCCCAACCAAATCAAGTACTTATCACGCATATTCTTTTCTCAACTTTTCGTTAACCCTCATCCCACACAGACCAAGCCTTCCACCCTTCCTTCCCTGCGACCGTCCGGACGGTCTACCGCCAACTCCTTCGCGTATTCGCACACATCTACCATGCGCACTATCCACAGATCCTCCACCTTCGCTCCGAGCCGCACTTTAACTCCCTCTTTGCGCATTTCCTCGCGTTCGGCCGCGAGTACGAGCTCCTCGAGGTGCGCGATATCAAGGGAGACCCAAACGCCCCTGTTGGCGTTGGGTTGCTCTGGGAGAGGTGGAAGGAGAAGGGAATTTTGGAGAGTTGAATATCTAGCCACTTTCACTTTTTTTGCATGAGAAGGGATATTTTTAAGATCTCTAGCAGGAACCAAATTTATTACTGTACTCACTAGGGTTTTCTTTTTCATCTTTCTGGAATGCAATATACAACAACCTTCTACGAACATGTTCACTCAATATCCGCACCAATGCTTCATCTTGCTTCGATGTTTTACAGGATCCTGTAGTATTCAGTTCAATGAAACGGGTTGATCATTTGCGGGATGTAGGTATCTATCTAGTTAAAGCATAAAGGCTCTGAACACCCATACACTTAACCAAAAGGAAGTGAAAAGGCCCTTGTCAAAGGACTCCTGCAGAAAGAAAGGAACGCTATGCATCCAAAGTCTAGCTATTTTAAGTAAAACGCTCCTCAGAAAACTCCCGGTCGATCTTATTTATAGCGTCAAGCTAACAATAAGACCGAGAGCCGCGAGGGCTGAAGTCAACTTCTGTGCTGAGATGTCAAGCGCACTGTTGCCAGATTGGGTGGCGCTGGGAGCACTTGCGGAACCCCCGGATGTTTGGGAGCCTGTAGCAGGGGCAGTGTTCGTAGGTGCAGCAGCGCCTTGAGCCGCAGCCTGGAGATAAAAGGAGTAAGTATGGGTATTCGGAAGAACAGACTGAGAAAAGGTGTACGTACGAGGAAGGCATCGTAAGTCCTCTCAGGAGTAGGGTTGATAGCGAAGACCATTCCAGCCTTGCAGTGACTAATACGGAAGAAAATTAACAAAGGCACTCGTTGAGAAATTCTAAGACTTACGCTCCCTGAGCACAGTAGAACCACATAGGTGCAGTTACTATAGAAGCGAGAGGGGAAAAAATTGTGAGTTCGAGATCCACGGAACATGACCAAGGATCATACTAACCGTTGTCGATTTGAATTGTCCATTCGGGCTGGGTGGCAGCAGCAGGGTCAACGGGGATGAAACCAGAATTGACACCGTCCGGCCTGAATACAGGGTTTCTGGTCAGAAATGATACAATGGGGAGATAAGGGACTCACTTGGCAACACATGGCGCGGGGAATGTCGATTGAGTAACGGTCTGAAAATTTGCCAAGAAACCCATGAGCTTGCGAAATCAAAAAGAACATCACATCTTCAGATTCTTACATGGTTCTTTGAGACGCTAGGTCGGAGAATGAGAATCAACTGCCATAGGAATATCCAGGACACGACTCACAATTTGAAGGCAATGGTGTCTCCAGCTGCAACTCCTTCCAGGCTGGTGAAATATATCTTGTTAGCTAACGAGACAAAGAAAAAACCTACTGCTATACGCACAACTTGGGCTCAAAGACGTTCGCATTCCCCTGTCCAACAGTTACGTTGTGTTGGGCGGCAGAGACAACGGAAGCGAGAACAGAGGCTGAGGCAACGAAAGTGGTGAAGAAACGCATGGTGATTTTCTTAAATGGGTAGACTTTAAACGGTGAAAAGATGGTCGGTGCAGGAGACAACGAAGACGATAATTGGAAAGCCTAAGTAAGAGCCTGAACAGAACCAGTGGTTAGCACGACTCTCCAAGATGGAGGATTTCCTCGACAGGCGCGAAAATAACTCACTCTGCTCTTAAAAATGAAGGGGGAGGAAAAGAGGGGGAAACAAAAGACGAGGCATTTGTTGGCACTCCTCGGTTCATATACATTTTGGTTCCTTGACTGCGTCCGAATAGAGGTCCTTGACAACGTCTAGCTTGGAAGCCCTTGGCTTGAAATTTCATGCACTTGGCGAGACTTGGCGCCCAAAATGTTCATCAGCGGTCCGGAAACGCACACTAGCCGCTCTCCGCCGGCCGGGTATGACTCAGCGTTACATCATCTCTTTCAACAATATGGCCTTCGTCGCCGACACCGCTCGACGCCCAGATCACACGCACGTACTTCTAATAACGACCGGTAGCGTCGCCTCCATCAAGGCTCCATTAATCGTGAAAGAGCTGTTGAGTGTAAGTCCGACATGGTCTAAACGTTTGGGTTTCCTTTACAACTATTTGTCCAGGTCAGTATGCGAACGTGCTCGTAGAAGTCGTCGCCAGTAAGCCTTCGCTCGAATTTTATAAGAAGGAAGACATAGAGGCCATAGGGGCCAGGGTATGGACGGACGAGGATGAATGGACGGTAAGCAAGTACCAATCTAAATTGATCGCAAAAAGTTCAACCCAGACATATTAGGGGAAATTTAACATTGGCGACCCAATTCTACATATAGAACTTAGGCGCTGGGCAGACGTCGTCCTTGTTGCACCCTGTTCTGCTAACACGCTTGCCAAGATCGCGCACGGTTTATGCGACAATCTTGTGGTCAGCTCTTTTGTGCTGTTGGGGATTCGACAATTGACAAGTCAAATCTGGAATGACATATTGGCAGACTTCCCTGATGCGTGCACTCTCTCCCACCACGCCGACATACATATTCCCAGCCATGAATACGCTGATGTTTGAGCACCCGTTGACTGAACAACACCTTCGAACGTTGAAGGAAGTCATCGGGTACAATATCGTTGGTCCCATAGGGAAGAAGTTGGCATGTGGAGATATAGGTTCGTTACTTTTGTCGCATGTGTTACGATGTGGGTTTAAACCGGACTATTATAGGTGTAGGTGCAATGACGGAATGGAAAGCGATCGTGCACATCGTCGTCGAGCGTTTCCACTTGGTTCGGGCTCTATCATCATTGGACCAACCTTGACACTCTTCCACCCTTGTGGCCTCAAAGATTCTCATGTCACCTTAAACCATTGTATTTTCTTGGGACGTATATCATATTCTCCGAGCTAGAACGCGTTAATGCCTATCCAACACCACGACCATCGGAATTTAGTACAAGGAATACCTCTAAATGAAGGGCTCTGTCTTCAATTGTATTGTTAAACGAGGCGGTCTGAAACGGGCTGTTTACCCTATCCGGAGGATGGCGCGGACGCAAGGTCGAAGCGGTTATAGCTGCCTGAATGTTACACTGAGCATCACTTCCGTGACATCGAAAAAACACCCAAACTATGAATTTGAGCAAAATAGGGAATTTCGAGCACAAGAAGGAATGCTCAAGGCAAGGGTCAATTCCCAGTAGGTTGGAGATCCTCATCATATTGCCGTGATTATCATAGGACAAGCAGTGGATAATGAAGAATGGAATATCGATACTCGATGCTTGATACTCTTTTATGGTCTCCGTTAAATCGTTTAGTTGTGGGCTTTTGCAACTTGCTTAGGCGCAATACTCCTCTATTTAGCGAAAGAACGTTAATGACTTCGATTAGGTTCCAAGGAGAGAATATTATACTCGAGAAGCCTCTCGAGCGACTGACAAGTCAGTTGGGCCTGTTTCGCCGGATTTTTTGGCTTCGTCGCTCTCGCTCTCTGGCTTAGCCTCCGCGACTAGAGGCTTTTCCTGGAAAAGATAACGTACGATGAGTTTACGTGCCTTTAGAAAATTGCGATTTTACAGATAAACATACCTCAGAGTATTTGGCGCTTTCGCTGTCTGGATTAGCCTCCGAGACTTGGAGCTTGCAGATGTGCCTTGAAAGATTAACACATGAGTTTGCGTGCTTTTTGAAATCAGTCATTGAACATATCAACGTACCTTGGAGGGTTCAGCACTTTTTGAAGCAGCAGCTAGAAGGTCACCCTGGTCTTCTGGCTAGTAAAAAAAGAAAAAGACTATCAATTAAGTGTCTAATAGAATGAGTTTCATGGTAGCTCACCGACTGCGAGTCCTTGGGAACGTCACCTCCCTAAATAAGAACCACAATCCAGTCACTTCCAGATGAAAGAACGCACAACCCTGCACCTCTGCGACTGCATTCGATGGACCCACATCAGCAACAGTAACCCCCCGCCATTCTTCATGAGCTCCGAGTCCGGCTTGACCAAAAAAGAGTGCCGAATCTGGAAATAAATAAGATAATATGAGTTCTGGTTGAAAGGACAACGGTAAAAATTAATGCGAAAGATATGCTCACAATCCAGGCGGCTGAACGTATTGGACAGAGTGGCCGAGGTAAATGCGGAACGTGCTAAACGGACAGACATGGACATGCTTTGATCCCAACGCCTTTCGGTAGCCAGAGTCTTCCTTTTCCCGGCTTCTCCTGTCACTTCAATGACCAACAGCGATCCATACATATTCAAATGGACACAAAGAGTTTGTACGCTGCGTCACGATTTTTCGAAAGCTGGTCTACAATTTTGCTAGGCAAAGACCTTTTTCTTGAAGAATCTCTCCACACTCATACCAAACTCCTACCATCCCTGTTTTCTAGGCTGGCTCATATGTAATGGTGGTGTTGTGAGGCCCAGGGCCAGGCTGTCGTTGACCACGGGTTCACGACTCATTGCCAGCACGTACACGGTACGTGAGTTGGAGCAAGTTTCACTGGAATTCACTCAGAAAGAACTTCATTAACTGACAACTTGTTCAGTTAAATTCAGACTAATCCATTTCAGTTATGTAAACTTTGGGCATTCCCTGGTATGCATACACCCTGTCTTTTCTTGTTCACTTTCAAGTTTAGCGCAGCGACATTTCTCCTCTTCGGCGTCTAAAAAAACACGCCGGAGATATCACCGAAGAAGCTTCTGAACTGGCGAAATTTGGGCGAAATCCGCTCGCTTCAAGTTGAGCCTCAAATTGGATTACCCACCAGATGGCCTTCCATATGATGGGCGGCTGTCCCATCCCTCGCAATTCCAATTTGGCCGAAGAAGCATGGCCTTGTTATAAATTGCCAAGGTCACGGTTGAAAATATTTACTCATACCATAATACACTTGCATTGTTGTAACTTGTGGATTTCCAGTGTTAGTAGTTACTCAAGTTATTCAACCCGTAGCAATACGCAAAAATTTGCCAACTCAGATGGATTAAATCGAAATGAAAGTGAAAGTGGATACGAAGAGGAAGAAAGTGAATAAAATCGGGCCGAGGCCGCCGAGTTATGTCCTTCCCGAAAAGGTCATTCTGATGCTCACTAGTACTGAGTCACCAACTATGTCGACACAATAACCTACTACCAGAACCAGAACTCCAAGAAGCCTTTGAGCTGCGCTAAAAAACACAGGAAGATCTCCTTCAAGAAATCCAACGACCGAATCATTTTATTCCCTGCTCGCCGACTTCTTCCAGATGTCCTTACGAGAGATTTTCTACTACCCGACCGCAATCTGACCTTGAGTGCGACGGGGCACCCGTGCTGCTAGCCATGGTATGCAGTATCTGGCGGGCCATCGCCCTGGCATCGCCCTGATTTGGGCCAGAATACACATTTCGCTTCATGGAAATCCTTCTCTTTTCAGGTGTTGGAGTCCCCCTCTCTTCTGCCGCCATCGCAAAGCGCTATCAAGTTTTCTCGAAAGTGATGGAACTTCGTTGCCTGCTGGTGAAGGATTGGTTGACATAGTCTGGTACATGTCCCCTCTCGTCTCGCTCTCTTATCCTATGGGTTAAGTTATTGAACCACTCGGTGGATGATTGCGAAACATATGGCGTAACAGAGCCACTTTTCTAACAAATTCTTTCGTTCTCGCAGCGCTCAGGCATGTCGAGCTACCCATATTCTATTTTCCATCCGCAAGAAACTGGAAACCCCTATGTATTTCAGGGGACGTTTTACCGCTTCTAAACAGTCTACGAGGCAGCGTCCCTTGGAACAACATAGGCTTAGCAGATCCAGATCATGTCCCCGCTCATTTCTGGAAGCGCTCATTTTCCAAAGATTGTCACTCAATTCGCTAATCCATTTCGGTTAAGTAAACTTTGGGCATCGGAAAGGGTCTCTGTTATGCATGCATCCTGTCATTTCTTGTTCGTATTCGCCTTACTTTCGAGTTTCCATTCAACGTCGGTGAGTCCTCTATCGGTTCCAAGTGTGGCGTAGTATGTATGAGAAACTGGAAACCCTTATTTCAGGGTTACATCCCTTGGAGCAACATAGGTTTAGCAGATCCAGATCCCGTTCCGGTTCGTTTTCTGTAAGCACCCATTGTCCAAAGATTGTCACTCAATTCACTAATCCATTTCAGTTAAGTAAACTTTGGGCATCGGAAAAGGACTCTGGTACCATGGTATGCAATGCATCCTGTCATTTCTTGTTCGTATTCGCTTTACTTTCAGGTTTCATTCCATTTGATGTCGGTGGGTCCCCTATCGGTTCCAAATGTGGCGTAGTACATATGAACATATCGAATGGAACTTTCCAAGCGACATCTGGGCTAACGGCGTTATTGTGCTCTAAGTCTAACGCGAATTGGACAAGACTTTGCGGTGTGGCGAGGTACGAACATATTCAATGGAACTTTCCAAAGTAACAACTAAGCTTACCATATTTCTGCAGTGAAATGGACAACGCATAAATACCTGGGCATAACTCTTTGGATTTCCCCAGAAGTCTTTCTCCGCACTTCTTGATTAGCCCATCGCTTCAGCTCTACAACATCATGCTGTCCTCTCGTTTTGCATTCCTCTCCCTAGTTCTTGGCGTAGTTGGTTATGTCAACGCCTCGCCGCTCAGCAGTGCTGATGTCTGTACCGACGCTCCAACTTGTAACCCGCCCACCGTCCCTTGCAGTAGCGAAGCCGACATCGACCTTGCACTCACTACATATGTGCCCGATGTCTCAGTCTTTTGGGGCGGTCGTTACCCCTCTGGCAGCCAAACCTCCGTCAAGGCAAAAGCAGAGGAATGCGCACGGAAGCAGACAAAAGGTGGCACCCTTGGCATGGTGCTCTGCCAGCAGAAGAATATCACAATGCCCCAGCTCCCCAACGACCCACTGTGGGTATATGCATCGGAAAAATATGCTGAACATGCAAATGGAAAAGCACTCGTCACACTCGGGGCGAGTTTGTTTGAGAAAGCCACATTTTTCAGTGCCGAACTTCCTGCCCTCATCAAAAATCCCCAAGTTACGTCTATCGTCTCGGTTGATGTAGGGTCTCCGGACTTTACGGAGTTGTGCTACTGGCACTGCGCAGACGGGAAGGCTTGCCCGGTAGGCATCACTCTTTATACTGCCATATTGAAAATTATCTAACATACGAAATCTATCAGGAGCCAATTAAAGGATGTGTCATTCAAGTAACCGAATTTGTTTTTAATTCTTTACCTGTGATTCTCACCTAATTTTTTAGACTTATCCTGCCAACACCTAAGGCCTGACTAGGCCTGACTCCCTAAGCCTTGAGGCCGCCACAGAAGTGCTGTGAAAGGTGCGCTCCTCCTCCTAGTTATTAAGGCCCTGACTAATATTGGCCTGGTCTTTCTAGCGCACTATTCCGGTTGGAGCGCTGTACAGTTCCCATCTTTCATCTTTCGTTATCCTTAGTTATCATAAGATATGTTGTCTTAATTTGGTCTTAATGGCGATTACTAATAATCTGAATGTTACGATGTTCACTGTTTAGAGATGATCCTGCAAGCTCATTGGATTGAACTCTAATGTATGTTATACATGAGTGTGGTCGTAATGTAGTCTACGGGTTGACTGAATAGTCAAACGACCCGTTTCTTGCGGCTGCGTACACCAGTTCCGGAATGGATAAGTCTTCGAAAGTGGATTCATCGGAGAGTACTGTCTCTCGGACACTAGGTCAAACAAAAATACAAATCTCTAACAATAGGAATCAAGTACATTTCTTTACGCTCCTGCGGATTTCGGGAGACGCACTTTGATAACCATTTGAATCAATTCGCGGAGTCAGAAAAAACAGAAGCGTTCTCAACAATTCCCACCATAGAAGCCCAATACCTCTCCATACCTCTTCAATGTGCAAAGGTTTCCCCGATCGTTGAAATCCATAGCAGCCAGGACATTTTGGTACTGAACGCGGTTAGAAAGATCCCTGGCCCTAGTAAATAACTAAGCTTTATAAACGCTTACAGATCTAGAAGAAAAAGGCGCCCATGACGTACCAACCTGAATGGTCAACTTGCGAAATTCTCCCCTAACAGCTCTTCAGACTGTAACTGTAACTGTACCAGGCTATGGCCCGAACAAAATAGAATCTACAGCAACAAGATCCAAGCATAAGTATTTCTTTACACCACATTGACGACCACTTGAATCGATTCGATGATCCCCAATGTACCCAACACCTAACCTGATGCATTACCCTACACTTCTGCGGAGACGCATCTCCTACGGATGTCCGGCCATTACTTGAATCCATTCAAAGCTTCCGACCATACACACATTTGCTATATGTACTACTATGCGGCTACGCGCATAGTACTCACGATATTTGGGTTATACCTAATAACTGTAAACTGAAGCTTTACTCTGGACTTGATGCTACGGGATTCTAGGAAAAGAACGTACCGGCAGGAATGCCTGAATTTGCCTTGGGTCTACCGTTTCCATTGAGAAACTATTGGTCAAGGTCTAGCCGCGCCTCGAAAGCAACTTAGCAACCTTTGCACACTTCCAAATACTCGAGTGGGAGCACTTAACCTTTCGATGGAGAAATCTGCTCGAGATTCAAGGGTTCCAGAATGGTGAAGAAAACAAGAATGAACAAAGAAGGCTGGGGATCTTCATCATATTGCCATGATTATTGTAGGACAAGCAGTGGATAATGAAGGATGAAGTATCGATGCTCGGTGCTCAATACCCTTTTAGTGTATGGATGGTCTCCGTTAAATCGTTTAGTTGTGGGCTTTTGCAACTTGCTTAGGTGCAATACCCTTCTATTTGGCGAAAGAATGTCAATGACTTCGAATAGGTTCAAAGGAGAGAATATTATACTTGAGAAGCCTCCCGAGCGACTGACAAGTCAGTTGGACCTGTTTCGCCTTCCTGCTGGAAGGTGCCAGATTTTTTGGCTTCAGCACTTTCGCTCTCTGAATGTCCCTCCGCGACTAAAGGCTTTTCCTGGAAAAGATAACGTATGATGGGTTTGTGTGTTTTGTGAGATTTCCCGTTACACAGATAAACACACCTCAGAGAATTTGGCGTTTTCGCTCTCTGAATTAGCCTCTGAGACCGGGGATTTTGCCTGGAAAATTTAACATATGATGAGTTCGCGTACTTTTTGAAATTAGTCATTGAACATATCAACACACCTCAGAGGATT
>Ga0307517_10003004_pt1 | contig 26673 bp, 11 predicted proteins | sample 23_EM_MG_FD_194515 | JGI IMG/M metagenome (GOLD analysis project Ga0307517, IMG submission 194515) | Populus trichocarpa ectomycorrhiza microbial communities from riparian zone in the Pacific Northwest, United States - 23_EM | ecosystem: Host-associated > Plants > Roots > Unclassified | place... | reverse complement strand
ATTGCAAGTCTGTTACCGGTTTCTGTATCTTTTTAGGTGATCCTCTTATTTTTTAGAAGAGCAAGAAACAATCTATTGTTTCTCAATCTTCAATCGAAGCAGAATATCATGTTATGACATCTACTACCAAAGAGATTGTTTGGTTACGTTGGTTACTTGCTGATATGAAAGTTTCTCTTTCTCATCCTACTCTTATGTATTTTGACAACCAGAGTTCTATTTAGATTGCTCACAACTCGGTTTTTCATGAACGAACTAAGCACATTGAGATCATTTGTCAATTTACTCGTCATCATCTCAAGCATGACACAATTACTCTGCCTTTTGTTTCTTCTTCTTTGCAGATTGCAGACTTGTTTACCAAGTCACATTCTATTTCTCGTTTTTGTTTTCTAGTTGACAAACTTTCGATGCTTGTAGTTGCCGCATCGTGAGTTTGAGGGGAGATGTTAAGAAATATATATATTTATCTTGTTTTATTTATTAAGAATAGAATAATATTTTCAGTTTAGCCTATATATAATCTTTTTGTATTTAGATTAATTGAACACTTCATAATATTGTGATTAATGAAAATTCTAACCTTCTTTTCTTTTATGTTTGTATTTGTTTTTTGTTAATTTGAATTGCTTTAACATGTATAAGGTGCGTTGATGGTTGATGTTTGCTTCAGCTTGTACTCTATCACTCCTTCTAATTATTTTTCTTGGAAGAGGTTAGAGGGCATAATCAGAGGGTTGTTTTTTGAAAAGCAGCAGAATCCATGGCGTTTAACCTGCCTTTTCGAGTACCTGAGACTCGTGCGATTCTGTTTGATTACATGATCTGACTTGTAGAAGCAGAACTAGTGGACCACAACGCTAGCCATTATTGTTCATACTAGTGTACGATGGAGAAGTTTAATTTCATCCACCATGTGGCTGGTTAGAAAATGACGTTTCAGAGGTAGCTGCATGTGATCGACTAAATTGCTGGATACTACCCCTCGAACTACGAACCAGTTGACTGCAGGTGCTTCGAAAATTCAATAAACATCATCAGCGGCTGCTACAAGATGGAAGGTTAAGCACTTGTGCGATGATTAATACATGTAAATACTAAATGGTAAGTAATAATAGAAAAGATATGCATGACATTCAACTCAGCTTTTTGGAACCTGAGAGTGTTGGGGATGCGAAAGTCTAGAAACTTATTTCTCTTGCAAGTTGCAAGTACCTAGTCTCAGTTTACTATGCTGTGTCAGTAAGGCAAACATCATGGATTCAATACATGATACATGACATGTTTGTTGCTGTCATGAATTTGCTTAAGAAATCAAGGTGTTGCCTCTTTATGTTTTTTATGCGGTTCGACCTGTTTATGACAGCTGAAACTTTTCATAGCTGGTTAATATAAGTAGAAAACTTAATTTAAACTCGTAAATCTAAATTGTACAGGAAAAATAGTAATTAACGATATCTATTTCCAATTCCTTCATGATTTTGATGCGAGTGAATCCCTAGTAGATCCAATATTCACATCCACCAATGAATTTGGAGTGGATGGTTCTAAACAAAGATTAATAGACCTGAGCTCAATCCAAAGAAGTCAACAGAACCGAAAATGCCTGTGACAGGTCCAGGTTTCAGTTTTAAAATTGCTGAGCGAGCTATGTATCCTGAGAAAGACGTTTGTGTCTAGTTTCCAACGCATCAACAGTGCAGGATTTGGAGCTTTCCACCAAACGTTATGACCACTTTACTTACAAGCGTGCACGCTGCTACAACAAGAATTCAGCAGAACCAAATTCTCTGTCATCTTTTACAACTCGCATGACTGCCTCTTAGTCAACAAACATTCAGTGGAGCTTGGACAATCATACTTCCAGCTCACTTGCATGTCAGTAGCTTTACTTGTCAATAAAGACAGCAACATGGGCTATAACTAGAGGGAGGTCATGAAAATACCCTTCACCTAAGCACTGAGCTATGCTTGTTTACTAAGCTGTCTACCTCTAGCGGATTCGATTGAGTTTTGAACTAGCAGCAGAACTCTAATCTTCAAGAAACTGTTTCTGTGTCCTTGTAGTGGCGAGCTTTATCCCTGTTCAATTCATTCTAAGTACTGGATTTTATTATCATTAATCGAACTTGATTAACAACTTCATTGCACCTTCAAGATAACTCCTGCCTTCCTGCGATGATGGGGTTGTATGGCTTGGTCAAAGCCAACAGGGACTCTGGGCCGTTTGGCCCAGTTATCATAGTGCAACCTGTCTGGCGCATCTGAAATCAACTCTGGTAGGTCGGGCATCACACTCCAGTTCTCGTCTCTTCGAGCTAAAAGACAGGAGCCAAATGGACCCATTCCATCAACCTCACCCAAGCCGTGGGTCAGGCAAGAACCGGTCAGGTAAACTGATATCAGTCGATTGAAATTTCGAGTTAAAAAAACTTGTAAGGAGTTATTTTTATTTTTAAAAGAATAGGTTTTTTTTCTAGCCTCACTTTGACAAGGTATTCATCCATCAATTACCGAGTTGACTTGTTAAACTGTGTTAGGTTAAATAATATTGCACAAAACTTAATACCAGAAAAATCTCATATAAATTATTATATTAAATTTTAAATTTACATAACTTTTTTATAAATTCTTTTTACAGAACCCCAAGTCTACTTATATACTAATAAATAAATAAATAAATAATCACTTTAATTTTTATTTATTTTTCTCTTCCCAATTCTTATTGGTAAAATAGAAAAGCATATAAACAATCATTTTTCCCTTTTCTACTCTTTATTAATCTTTGTGTTATCTTTTATAGTATTTATAGTTTCTATGCATAGGAAGTCTGCCTAAAGGCAGGGGTTTTCTTCATGCCTGCAAAGAAAAGCCACGGCATTGTCACTTTATATATATTTAGTAATATTACTTTCTGGTTATAAAAATAATAATTAATATGAGATTCCATGACTAGTTTCGTTATTCAAGAGATCTATAGTTAACCTTGTAATAATAATTCCATACTAAAACTCAAATTATAATAATTATTTAATTCATTAGACCTGGAATAAGTTTCAAATCACGAGTGAAGAGTTAATTCGAGTAAATTTAAAATAATATTATTTTAATTTTTTTATTAAAAAATCAAATTAAATTTCAATCAATTCGATTCGAATAGACTCTAGAAGACAGGGCACCACTAGCTACCTATAACAAAAACCTAGCTAATTACTACAGTCAATGTGCAACAAGGAAAAAAGAGAGAGCAAAAACAATGTCACAAAAAAATGCTTGGCATATCCTCAGAATACATTGTTCATTCCATCACCTAGCATCTTCCAGCGGGAAACTAGAAGATGAAACAGTGCCGATGAACACATAAAGCTAAAAGGAATAAATAGGCAAGGGTTAGAGCACCCGAGGCATCATAGAAGATATCAAGGAGAGAGCAATATTCCTGACTTTAAATTAAACAAGTAAAAAAGCAACACCCCACCGAAGAGAAATGGCTCGGATTACTTGTTAGTGGGCATTTCCTTTTAGAGCGATCGAGTTTTCTCCTCTTCTTCTTCTTCTTCTTTAATCCTTCTCGAAAGGCAAGCCTTTCGAACCTTGATTGTTGAAAGCTGAAGCCTCGATCGCCTATATAAAATTATAAACTTGAAAGAAAATAACACCGAGACTGGTCCATGGCTAAAAGAGATGGGGGATCAGACCCACTAATTGGGCTCTCGATGTACTTGCAATTCGGTACTTTGCAACGTGTTTCGACCAGAACAAAAGCGTATCTCGCTGGGGATCAACCTCTTGTTGTTGGTTAGAGGCCTCGAGTGATTGATTATTGGTGGAAAAAAAAAATATTGATTAATTAATAAGATTCCCTCTTTACATGAGCACCAAGTTTGGAGCACTTGCGACTACTAATTCTGACCTCAAAGTCTTGCTTTAATTTCTTAAAGTTGCTGCTGTGGCCTCAATTAACTATGTGTAATAATTTTTTAAAATAGTTTTTATTTAAAAATATATTAAAATAATCTTTTTTATCAACATATTAAAATCAATAAAAAAACATTAAAAAAATTTATTTTAATATTTTTTTTTAATATAAACATACTTTTAAAAACATCCAAAAATATATTTAGACGCAATCTAGACATCATTTAAATGTTTGTTTGAAATGTAATCCGGACAAATTCCAAGAACCAGTTATCATTCCTTTCAGATTGGAATTACATTAATGAAAGATTGAACGTCATTCTATGTATACCAATGATCTTATAGGTAACTAGCTAGGATTAGGATTAAATGGATTCCCACTTGTAATCTTCAAGTTCAACAAATGATAAAAATCAAAGCGTGGGGAAGACGATCCAATACGAGTGTGGCAGCATCCGGAGCACCAATATTGTCAGCTTTTGAACTCAAGAGTAATGGTGATTAATTTTTAAAGTAATTTTTATTTAAAAATATATTAAAATAATATATATTTTTTATTTTTAAAATTAATATATCAAAATGATTTAAAAAAATTAATTTTAAATAAAAAATTAATTTTTTATAAAATGTTATTTGAGCCGTGTTCTGAAATGAAGCATTGATCCGAGAAGACTTGTTGTCGTTTAGTGATTGGAAGCTATGTTTAAGGACCTGTTTATTATTATGATTTTAATGGTTTTTTTTGTTGTTTTTAAAATTTTTTTGCTTTAATTATTTTAATAAGAAACACCTCATTTGTTTAAGTTTGAGATTCATATAAATTTATTATTATTTTATACTTAATTCTATTAATTCAATTAAAAATATTTATCATTAAATTTTTAATATCATATGTTAGTAAAACTCAATAAATAGTTTTATATTATTATTTAATTTAACCTTAGAGCAACCAAGTACATAAAATATATTTTAGTTTAGAAGAATTATTGAGAATCCATAGTTTTCATCTCCTGTTGATAATTCAATATAAATTTCTTTTCTTTCAAGATAAATAAAGAGAGGAAAAAAACTAGCTCAATATGTCCTTTTATTTTAGTTAGATTAAATTTTTAATTTTTAATTTTATTCTTATATTTTCAGCTTAATATATACATGATAAACTTAAATTAAATTATCAAAATCAGATATGAAAAGAAAATTGTAAAGTGATGTTGAAATTCATGTTGATTTGATTGTGTTCGTAGTTTCGATTTAGAATAATGTACTCCTATTTTCCACGAGATCTCTTTTAATTTGTATTTACAACTGCAAATTTGACCTAACTCATATTTCATATCATTAAGAACCAACACGCCTTTAACCCTAATCACTAGTCTAGATATTTATTCCCTCGGTGATCTAAAATCTAACTTGAATTATTTTTTTTTTTTTTTTAAATCACGGTGAATTAAACTTGAAAATGGGACCGGAATGACAACTATGATCACACCCACTCGAGATATCCAATCTGCCGAACAAACGTCACCCCCACAAATCCTTGGTTGCCCCACCCCACTAATGCCCATCTTCCATCAAACCCCAGTCTGTGGAGGAGGTTAAGCTGTTCCCTGGAGGCCATGGAAAGGGGTGGAGATTCTGGATGAAAAACTAGCTTACTGTGCAGAGAGGTTCCAATCTTGAAATCAAAATCATTTTGAGCATATTTATAGACAAATTAAAGGTTGTATGAACAGGAATTGGAGGCCTCAATCTGATGATGTGTGTCGGGTATGTTAGATAGCCTGCCAGCAAAGGAAGAAACTACGTGGGTTCAATGATCTAGAGTGGCTTGGCTGAAGCAACGAGACAGAAAGCCATTGTCCCCTGACATGAATCAGATGCTTGCTGCTACCTTTACACATGAGGAGGCTTGTGAGGCAAATACACCCATCAAAAAGCCCTTGTCCCCTGTTGCTTTTGCTGCCATTTTCTTTAAGAAATGGATGTTTGTCCAGTATTGTTAGGGGTGCTGAATGAGGATTGGAATCCACTAACTGTAAACCACTCATTCCCAAAGCTAATAGCCCTGAGAAATGCACTCATTTTCAAGCTTTTTATGGAAGCCCTAGCTAATAGGGAAAAAGATTTTGAAGGTTACAGTTAGTGAGAATCAGTGTGTAAAAATGTACTCTTGGCTTTTGAAACTTTTCACTGCACGAAGAAGATGAGAGGTATGCAAGACATTATGGGGCTCGAGCTGGACAAGATAGGGGCGAGCATTGCTTCAACCGGTTTGATTTGTATAAAAACTTCAACTGAATTGAATTAAATGAAAGAATCAAAATATTGACCAGTTTGTTTTGGTTTTATATTAAAAAAAAGAATAAATTCAATTTAATTCATAAATATGTTAGTTTGACTATATTTTATAAGCTTTAAAAGGTTTTTTTAAAAAAATTTGTTTCGGTTCGGTTTTAATTTCTAAAATCAAAATTAATTACTCTTGAATTTCTTAAAACAATTTTAGCCAAAAATACCCAAAAAAATTTGAAAAACCATTCAATTAAGTTAATTTGGAGTCAATTTTTTTTAATATTTTGAAAAATTTAATTAGTTTACTCAGTTCTAAAAAAAAAAATAATTTAATCCGAACTCTATGGATATCGATTCGACTAGAATGAATAGATATTTTTTAGACTTAATGGATAATAAATAGGGTATGAATATTATTAAAACCGATCCGAAACTAACTTGAAATATATATTTATATTAAATATATATATTTATAGAATATTTAAAATTTTTAATATAATATAATATATACATACTTTGACATAAAATACACACATATAAATAATATTTATCATTTTATTATTTAATATACATGTATATATATATATTAATTATTATATTTTTATTGATTAATAAATAATAATAATAGATAATAGATAGTTATTTAATACCCGAAATCTAATAAATAACTAAATTTCTTATTTAATAATAAATAAAATATAAATATTAAAAAATTCAACCTGCCTGCGCTAATCATTGCCATCCCTACTCAACACAACTAAAGGCATGTGATAGAGCTGAACGAGGGTTACTTAAGAAAGTTATGTTGAAACTGGGTTTCTGCCCGGAGGGGGTTGATGTTATTAAGAGATGTGTCTCCGTGGAGAGCTATTTGGTTCTTGTTAATGGCATTCCTCCTCGACAATTCCAACTTAGCAGAGGACTCAGGCAAGGGATCCTCTATCACCTTGTTTTTTTATTTGTGTAGAAGGTCTTTCAGCTTTGGTCAATGATGCGGAAAAGGGAGGTTTAATTAATGGAGGAAAGGTTTTGTCGTCAAGCACCTTCCATCACCCATTTATTTTTTGCTGATGACAGTATTCTGGTTACCAGGGAAACCATGCGAGAAGTTGAATGTATTGCAGACATCCTCCAGCTATATGAAAAGCCTCTGGTCAGCAAGTAAATTTAGAAAAGACTGAAGTAGCGTTCAGCCAAAATGTTCCAACACGTGCAGAATATGTTCAACCAGAGCTTAGGAGTTAAGGCAGTGCAGCGCTATACATGCTAAATACTTGGGTCTTCCAGCTATGGTAAGAAGGCAGTCTTGTCCTCAATCCAGGACTAGGTTTGTAAGAAGGTGGGTGGCTTGAAAGAGAAATTTTTATCAGAAGTTGGAAGGGAACTTTTGATCAAATTAATCAGTGCTATAGGCCATTCCTACGCATTCGACATCGTGTTTTAGGCTTTCTGACACCCTCTGTGAGGAGATGGGGAGTAAGATAAAAACGTTTTGCTGGTGCCAATTGAAGGATCGAAGGATTCACTGGGTTTTTTTGGGAGAAATTATGTAAGGGAGAAGCTTATGGTGGGTTGGGTTGGGTTTTAGGAAGATGTCTTGTTTTAGCAAAGCAAGGTTGGAGATTGCTTAAGAATCCTTCCTTTCAGATAGCCCCTGTATTAAAACAGATATTTTCCTTCAACCAGTTCTGTATATAGAAGCTTCTGTTGGCCAATCTCCGAGCTATTCATGGAGAAATATTATTGGTGCTAAGGATCTGCTAGAAGCTGGAACTAGATGGCGAGTTGGCAATGGAAATGATATCCGGATATAGAAGGATAAATGGGTACCAGATCTACCTGAGATGCGCATACAGTCTTTTGTTTCAGTTCTCGGTAAAAGTGCTCAAGTGAGCTGATCAACTGGGAGACCAGGACTCGGGATGGTGATCTGATCGATTCCATCTTTTCACAAATGAAGCTCGGGGTATCTATCCATCCTGATAAGTCTTCGTCGAGCGAAGGATGATTTAACCAGGGCAATGGCTAGAAATGGTAGCTAGCGTCTCTGTTAAAAGCGGATACCATTTTGAGAAAGAAAGACTGGAAGCTCGTCCATTGTTGACTAGTGAAGAATCTTGGTGGAATTTCATCTGGAAGCTTCATATTATTCCTGAGGTCAATAGCTCTATATGGCATGCATGCCTAGATGTGATGCAATCGAATTGGAATCTTACAAGGAAGAGGATTACTGTTGATCATAATATTCGTGACAGATACTTACCATTCTAATGGTGAAACGACTTGGCATATTCTGGTCCAATGTTCGTGGGCAAGGAAGATGTGGCTGGAGATCAGTCCTCTTAAGTGGGCGCAGCACTTGAAACAAAGCCTCAATGATGATGAGATGAGGATAGTTTTTTCTCTTAAGTGGCTCTGACCCTCAGATTTGCATGCAATGTATCTATTCAGTGGTTGCAAGAATTAACTATCCTGGTAAGGGCGAGGTTAATATTAACACTAATGTAGCTATTTTTGGGATGGAGAAGTTTGGATTAGGGGTTGCCATGCTCGATGAGAAGGGTGAGGTTATGCTGACAGCTTCGAAACCAGTTGACCCTCCTTTTTCTGTAGAAGTGGGTGGAGCTTTTGCTGCTCAACACGGTCTCCTTCTTGCTACTGATACGGGTTGTGCGGTGCTGTTCTGAAGACAAATTGTAAGCCTCTTTCCCATGCCCTGAAGCCTCCACATTTCCTCCCTCGTGAATTGAGCAGTGCGGCGGTGGAGAGTATTCACATAGGCTCCAGCTTCTCCTCGTACTCACCTAGAAGTTCAAGCCATATCGCACATGCACTTAGTAGAATGGTAGGTTGATCTTGAGACAATTTGGGTGGAGGTAACGTTGTTGATGATGATGATTGGTGCACGCAGAATTATCTGCTATTTCATAAGAAAAATTAATAAAAATAGATTATAATAAAAAAAATCAAGATTAATCATCCAATCCATTTATGCTATCTGTATGGGAATTATGGTGGGTTCCAGCAATTTAATTACTTAAAATGTTCCAATTATTTTTACTTTTGAAATAGCAGTAATTCTCATGAGCTAGCTACTGTTCTAAATTCTATTAGGGTTATTCAAATAATCAGTTGTTTGATTATTCTTCCCATGAAGATAATAAGAATTATATATATGGTGAATTACGCAGCATTAATTAACTATATTTACACCCGTTTTAATAAACAAAAAAGATTCTATAAAAAAAAAAAACGATTCTCTAAAAGAAGTAGATTATATATATATAAAATATGTAACAAGTGGATTATAAATTAAATTATTATCAAGATTTGATCTTAAGAAGAAATTGTTATTTAATTATGAAAGAAGAAGAAGAAGAAGTAGTTGGGGAAGTGTCACCCACAATTAGGAACTGCACAGCTATATATTAAAATCATGACTGAGAATAAAAAAAAAAAAAAAGATTGTGAGATTCGAACTCGTGACCGCTTAATCGGCTCTGATATCATGTCAAAGAATCATCTGAACTCAATAGTTTAAGCTGTTAGATAAGGTCTCAGGATATGATTTATATTATTTTCAAAAAAAAATACATAAATAAATATTACCACAACTCATAGATGGACCATCAAGACTCACTCGATGCATGGTTGATATTAAGGTATTTAGTATTTTTTTAAAATATTTTTTATTTCAAAATATATTTTTTAATTTTTTTAATATAAACATATTAAAATCATAAAAATAAATACTATAAAAAATATTAATTTAATATTTTTTCAAGACATCTAAAAATATAAAATAGAGCATTCCTAAACGGACCAGCTGCCGATAGCCAAGATTGTGCTTAACTTACCATTAGCCTTTCCTTTAATTATCTCACAAGAACTTAATTATTGGATCTACGCCACCAGAAGAAGAAGAAGAAGAAGAAATTATTAACAGGATTAACTTTAAAAATTCTTTGAGATGCCTTTTTTTTTTCCATTCAAACATTCTTTAATTCCACTTCAGGTTCCATCTTTACTACAAAGTAAATTCTACATTCGACTTCTCGAAGCTTATTCTTGTCTTTTTTTCTGTTTGGAGCCGTGAAATGAACATGATTTCGAGACTTGGACATGAGAAATGATTAGGATTGAATTTATAATTAAATAAAATAAGATATTAATTCGACAAAATTTATTTAATGAATAAATTAACTTAGTTAAACTCAATTTAAATCTGATTCCGTTAATAATATAAAAAATAAGTAAAAAGTGAGTCATTTTTTTTCTACAATAAAATTATTTTTAAATATTTTTTATACATAAAGATTACCTCTCGTAATATTACCTTTTTAAATAACTATCCATTAAAGTTACAATTACACATTTTTAATAATAATTATTGAACTAGCTCGGCTAAGGAAAAAATAAATAAATGAAATACTTTGTTGAAATTAAAATAATTAATCTAAATTAATTAGATGATGCACGAGTCAATCAAATGATTTGATAATTCAACTCTTTTTTAAAGTAAATTCCAAGATCGTATATTAAAATCATGAATAAAAGCTCCAATGGAGGAGAAAGGTAATTTGAGGTGGCAAAGGTGAAGAAAGAACTCAACAGGAACGTTTAACCGACGCCAAATGCCAATATTCTGGAGGGTGCTTTCTCGCTTTCTTTCTCACTCACATTCTCTACAGTGCATGTCTCTGTCTCTGTCTCTGTCTCTGTCTCCTCTGTTTCTTCTCTTAAAACCCAAACAAACTAACCCAGTTTTTACTTCAAAAACTCAGACAAGTTTCTCTCCTCAAAGACTGTTACTACTCTAATTATATTCTCAATCTCCTTCTCTCTCACGTACACTCAAATATATATACGTACAGCACTGACTCTGTCTCCCTATCTGTCTCTGTCCATGATGGAAAATAATGGTTTCTCTTCTCCGCGAAATGATTCGTTTCCTGCTGGTCTCCGTGTTCTCGTTGTCGATGATGATCCCACCTGGTTAAAAATCCTCGAAAAGATGCTCAAGAAATGCTCTTATGAAGGTTACTTAACTATATTTTTTCCACATCCGCTTCTTACTAGCACCTATCTATTACTCTTCTTAGTTGATCCTTGCGATTTCTTTTTCACTTACAAACTGTTGTTTCTGAACTGGGTTTTGTTTCTACAATCCACGGTCTCATTTCTGCTTGATGGTGGCTTTTACTTTTTGTTTCTTTCCTGTTATTTGGTTTTTCTCTTTCATGGGCTCTGAAGGATAACTTGATTTCTCTGTTGTAAGCTAGTACATGGAGAATTCGAGATTCTTCTTAAATAATTGATATCCCGCAATTTTTTTCCTTCCTTTTTGAGCTATGCAAGTGACATGCAACTAAAGGGTTCCAAAGTTGTGCATGGAAGGTTGTTGTATTGTTTTTGAGCATTTTTGGATTTTATTATTTTCAGGAATTATTTATCACCTCGGGTATCATTTCAAGTTCCAAAATTTTGTAAACAGGCTCATGGTATTGGGAATGTGGAGGAATTGTCTTTCTTGATTTCAAGATTTGAAGCTCGGAATTTGCTTATTTCCAACAGAAATATACAAGTTTATCATCAATGATGTTGTGCTACTCTTTTCACAGATTTGTCCTCTTTTCTTTTTTGCAGTTGGTTAAAGTAATTAGAGGGTTTATTGATGTTTGCTCCACTAGTACTAGCCAACTAAACTATTGAAAGTATGAAACACATCAATATCCTCCTACTCTTTTAGTATTTCCAGTTTTATTTAATTTTCATCTTCTGGGTGCATTTAACTCAGATTTAGTGATCTTGAGCATGATGAGATTGAATGGATTATGATTGTTTGGCAATGTTGTTGGCTTTTATGTGTTTATGATTGTGGTTACAGCTATCATTGCCATAACAGAGTTAAATTATATCTGTTGTTTGAAGTGATTTGGAGTTGAAGGCCAAAATAATAGTTAAAAAAAATCAAAATCATGATTTGATTAACATGATATTAATATGGACGTAAGGTATAAAATTTACTAAATTTTTTTAAAGGATCTTTAATTAAAAGAAAGTACTGTCATAACAGAACTCATGAGCCTCAATGTTCAGAATTTTGATTTTTGGCCATTTAAGCTACTTCTGTAGCTGGTTTTTTTTTTTTTTTTTTTTTTGTTCCTGCAAAAAACTTGATAGAAGTGTGGTGGGAGAAAAGCATCTCCACCGCAGCTCCAAACACCTTCTAAGCTCAGCTAATCATTTTACATGTTAGCATTGATTTTCCTTGGCATTTTCATTATATTTAGAAGGATATGCTTCACTACTGCAATTCCCTGTAGAGTCTTTAAACACTCATAGTCAACCCGGTTTTTGGATATAGTTGTTTTCAAGTACTTGTGCCTCTTCCATCGATATTTTTTTCCTTAATTCTTCTGGTACTATTGAAGGACTTTAACATCATAATTTTCTTCTTACTTTTTTGGTATTTCACACCCTCACAATAATATCTTGTTCAGTGAAAGTGTTTTCTTATGCTGGATGTGATTCTATAGCAAGATTCTTGGCTTTTGACCATACGTGTAGTGTCTCACATTTCCATTTGGAATGCTTTGTTAGTGACCACATGCGGTTTGGCAAGAGATGCTTTGAACCTGCTTCGTGAGAGGAAAGGAGGATATGACATTGTAATTAGTGACGTCTACATGCCTGACATGGATGGTTTCAAACTCTTAGAGCAAGTTGGACTGGAGATGGATCTTCCAGTCATTAGTCGGTTCTTTTCTCTTACTCTGGAATTTTATTTCAATGCCAATATTTTCTATTTGCGTATACATATACCCATGTCGTGCTTGCACTATATATATATTGGAATATTGATTCAGCTTCTGACCAGTTGCGCTTGTCAACTTACAGTGATGTCTGTTGATGGAGAGACAAGCAGGGTGATGAAAGGCGTTCAACATGGAGCATGTGATTATCTTCTTAAGCCTATACGAATGAAAGAACTCCGGAATATATGGCAGCATGTATTCAGAAAGAAAATACATGAGGTAAGAGACATTGAAACTCTTGAACGGGTCGAAAGTTTTCAAATGACTAGAAATGGATCAGATCAATATGAGGATGGGCATGTGCTCTGTGGAGAAGATCTTACTTCCATAAAGAAAAGAAAACATATTGAAAGCAAGCATGATGAAAAAGACACTGGTGATAGTATTTCTACAAAGAAAGCTAGAGTAGTTTGGTCAGTAGATCTTCACCAGAAATTTGTCAAAGCCGTAAATCAGATAGGATTTGATAGTAAGTATTTATTTGATGTTTCATTTCAGAAACTTGGTGCTTGAATCAATTCAGGAATTATGAATGCTCACATATTTTATGAAAAATTTATTAGCATTGAATTCTTTATGTGGTTTCCAATGATATAGCCACATCTTTGCCATCCTTCGACGGAGCAATGACAGGTAGTGTCTGTTTGGCAGAAGTTGGTCCCAAGAAAATACTTGACATGATGAACGTGCCATGGCTAACAAGAGAAAACGTTGCTAGCCACTTGCAGGTATAACTTATGAAAATCAATCAAAGAATTTTAACATCTTTCTGTCATTTTTAAATTCAATATGTCTTATGAGCGTACTTGATTTTGAGAAGTATAGTATTCCTCATTGGAAAGGCTTTCTTACATGCAGAAATACCGTCTCTATTTGAGTAGGTTGCAGAAAGAAAACGATTTTAAAAATCCTGCTGGTGGGATAAAGCAGTCAGATTCACCTTTAAGAGATTCTGCAGGAAGTTTTGGCTCTCAGAACTCCATCAACTTGCAGCACAATGATGTTTCGAATGGGAGCTACAGATTTTCTGGTAGTAGCTTAGTTGTCCACAATGGGGATCCCAGAAGCCATGACAGTGATCGAAAGAGACTTGTTTCAACGCCTGTGGAAGAACCCAAAAGAACCTTAACTGTTAATGTTCCCAATCCTTGTATACCCAGAAGTTCACAAATGGAATTTGGTCATCCCCTTGCACCTCCACAATCAGAAGTAGACTTTGGAGCATTGGATTCTACTTTCCCAACAAAGTATCCTTGGTGTGGAATTCCAGAGATTCAACTAAAAAAAGAACATAATCCACTTCATTTGAATGATGAATTCAGCCACCTTCCACTGCCTGGTCAAAAGCAGCTTACCCAAGCTGATTATCCACAACCTGCTCCAGCCATCAGTTCTGCACCATCCTTAACACCTTCTCATAACGAGTACAGGAGCAATGTTAACCATGCAAGTTCAACAGCTATTGCGGTTGACTCTAGCCCTATTCAAACAAAGACCAATGTGGCAAATCATCAAGCTATTGAGCTCATTTCCAAGAGCACACCAAGTTTGGAAAATCAAGGCTTCAATATGAATTCCATTACAGAATTTGAATCTTCCCGGAAAAACATAAATTTGGGAATGCTACCTTTCACAACTTTGGAGGAAGACTTGCAAGTATGTTGGGTTCCAGGTGATTGCTATATGAATCTCGGACTCCAGAACATAGAGGTTCTGGAATACTTCGACCCAGGTCTTATCACAGACGTACCGGTAAACTTGAATGATGGGCTGAGGTTTGACTATGAGTTCAATGACCCAACAGAATATTCTCTAATAGATCAAAGCTTGTTTATAGCATGATCTTCCTCTCCCTTCCATTCATATTCAATGATGAAGGATCACTTGCCTTATCTTTTTCTGTACCAATACATTATAGGAGCCTTCTAACTCTGGGTTGGGATATTTTATTTTTGATCGGTCTGGTCTTGGATGTTGAAACATGTATAATAGGAGTGATGACAAACATCCAGCATAATAATGTCTGTCACTCACCTCTGGTACCTGCATTACTGTGCTGTATGCTGCATCTGTCACATTCCTTACAATGTATTAGCTGCCGGAAGTAGAAATCTTATCATCGCACATCTCATTCTGCTGCTTTAACTGAAATGGTTTTATGTCCGTTCTATGCTCATTTTGCCTGATTAGTGTTGAGCTGACTCAATTGATGGCATTGCAGAACTCTGATAAGGTCCAATCCTTCGGCAGTACTGGCACGCACTTGTTTGGCCTCGACCTAAAATCAACTGCACTAAGCAGCTTTATTAATCCTGGGCCCTTTGTTCATGCATTAAATGGACTGGTCTGTCTATGTAGGTTTTTGATTCAGATTGTGTATAATACAAAAGAAATGAACAAAGAATAGGAAATAATAGTCGAAAACATAAGAGGAAAGGGGAGAGAGCTAGTTTCTATCAGCATTTAGCTTTACTCGAGGACTAGAAAACAAAGTGATGCTAAGCTAATAATTGAGAATATACACAGATTTTATAGTGCTAGTTTTACATAGCAGGCCATGAAACAATAGTGCCAATCTTTCAACATGTAATGAAAGAATGATCCCTTCGATTCTACTGTCAAACCTCAACACGCTACATATTGCCAAAACTATTCAACTTCCACAAGGAAACAGAAAAAATGACTGGTATAAAATTCTACAGGCTATGTTTGTTTTCGCGTTGCGCTGCACTGCAGCAAAAGCATCAAACCAGCCCTTAATGCTGAACACTGTCATCAAAATTACGTTGCCATCAAAGGATTATTTTCCTTGTGTAGCGTGTAGAAAGGTAAATCTGCAGAGTCACTAGCTGGGTTGATCAAACACAACATAGTTCAGATGCTCATACGACGCACCCTCGTACAAGGAGCTCACGACTGGATATTTGGAGAAGCATTCTCATGTGTGTTCTTCTTCGGTAGCAAGGTGATTGAGCGAGTTGAGCTATGGTTACTTCTCTGGATAACAGGCTTGGAGCTTGCCACATTGGAGGTTGACTTCCTCCCAAGTTTCGGTGATCGAGGTCGAGTCAACGGGATCTGCAAAACATGATTGATCTGTAAAACTAAAAAAAAGTAATGCATCTAAGCTTAGACTTAGAACCGTATCTCTACTTCTTTTCACCCCTGGTCCTATGGAAAATGGGAAAACCATCTCATCCACAGAAGAAATATAGGAAAGGTCAGATGATTTCCATGATTGAACTTCTAAAGTAGGCCGACGCAAGTTCAAATTTTGAATGATTGACCATCTAAAGCATGCCTAATTAGCAAGTTTGATTTCCTATTTTGTAGTATTAGGTTCTTCTAAATGTTAAATTTTGTAGAACAGTTCTAAATTACCAATGCAGCAAATTCTAGCAGCTTCATGCACATTGACCATGAGGTCAACATATTACTACCAAAATATTATTCATGAATATTAGATATTAGACGAACCTTCATCGTTGAATTTTCTGGAGACCGCAAACCTTGATGCAAGTCATCTCTTGGCTTCCCCCCGAAGACAGCACTCTGCCTTAGTTTCTTAATGTCATACTCTGCCTTCTCCTGCACAGCATTAACGGAAAAGGTAATTTTTTGAAAATGGCTTTATCAAGAAACAAGGATAAAATGCAAGTCCAATGTCAGAAAATAATTTTTGGATAGAATCATTGAGTATAGAATAAAGGAAACCCATCTTAGCATTTGTGACACACAATACCAAACAAACACTAAAATAAGGTTATGTGAGACAACCTTAGGTCTTGCTTGCAGATGCTTTTTTTCTGTGTCCTCCTTTGCATTGTTTTTCTCTCCAAGCTTCTCAAAGAACTAGGATAGCCAGAAAAAAACGAGATATCACACCATGAGATTATTGTAACAAGGAATAAATGGACAGAACTGAAGAAATGAATCTTGCCTCTTTTCTTTTTGCCGCTCTTTCATCACTTCTAAAGCTAAATGGAGAGGAGATAAGTGGAGGTCGTGATTTGCTTCCCTTTGCACTTGAAGATTTCGAGCAGCTGTAATTCTATATGTTTAGGATTTGAACATAGGAAAAATGTTGCTTCTCTGTTCTAGTTACTAATTATTCATTCTCCATCAATGGTGTGCTATAAAGGTGAAGAATGCAACAATGCTGCAAACATAAAAATTAATTTTATGCTACAAACTCAGTGTGTTATACCAACTAGTCCCACAGAAGCAAACATATGACCGCGGCATGAGAAATATGGTACAGACAAAAAAGAACCATTTAGGAAATCCATGAGCAAAGTCCTTACTCTGAAGAGAGCATCTGCGATATTCCACCTGCTGTAATTTTTCCTGAAACTGACTTGTTGAGCTCTGACTTAGTTCTGCAAGGATACACTCGTCAATGACAACAATTAGAATGGGTCAACTGCTGGTGTTTGTAGAGACAACTACCTTCTATCTTGTGAACGCCGAAATACTGAAGGGAGAAGCTTTGATACACCATAAACAGATCCCTGCAGTTTAGACATGTAATTCATCATGTTGAGTTACTACATTATTACTGGTATGAGTATTAATTGAAGTGTGTGCACACATGAGTGTCTGTACTGCATAAAATGATATAGTTCAAATAATGATCATGGTATGACGAATGGAGATACCTTGGTTGAAATTTCTGGAGTAGCGGACATGTCTTTAGATACTCTGAGAGAACTTTTATTGGTGTCTTGCAAACGAGAAGAAAAATTGATTGACATGTGGATAGATTTCTGAGTTACTCCCTTTCTGTCCATCAATCCTCCAGCAGACTTCTTACTGTTTGTAGTTGCATTTGTTTCAGCTCTTAGTCTTGTGGAACTTGACAGTTTGGCAGAAGACTTTGGGAGTTTCGTTGCTCTACTCTGACTAGATGATTTTGATGAAGAACTCATTTGCCTTTTATTACTTGGTAAAGCTACATTCTCCTCTTCAGCAGCTACCTGAGTGGAATGGCAACTTACCTTATTGGCCGTGTCACTGTCCTGAGCATTTTCAATCTGCTTTGCATTTGCGACCTGAATAGAGTTTTCCACGTCAACATTTTCATTCATGGTGGATAAGTATATTCTTACTGGTGTGAGTAATAATTGAAGTGTGTGCACGCATGAGTGCTGCATAAAATGATGTAGTTCAAATAATGATCATGGCATGAGGAATGGAGATACCTTGGTTGGAATTTCTGGAGTAGCGGACCTGAATTTAGATACTCTGAGAGAACTTTCACTGGTGTCTTGAAATTGAGAAGCAAAATTAATTGACATGTGGATAGATTTCGGAGTTACTCTCTTTTTATTCATCAATTCTCCAGCAGACTTCTTAATGTTTGGAGTATCATTTGTTTCAGCTCTTAGTCTTGCTGAACTCGGAGGTTTGGCAGAAGACTTGGGGAGTATTGATGCTCTACTCTGACTCGATGATTTTGATTGCCTTTCCTTACTTGGTAAAGTTACATTCTCCTCTTCAGCAGCTACCTGATTGGAATGGCAACTTACCTTATTGGGTATTTTCTCTTCTGGCATGGCCACAATAATGTCAGAGTCTTCAGCATTTTCGTTCTCCTTTACATTTTCCACCTGAATAGAGTTTTCCATCGCAACATTTTTTTCTCTCACCTCTTCATTTCCTTCTTCCTTCGCATTTTGTAAATTATCCTTTAGCTCGTCAGCATAAAACGCATTCGCATCAGAGGACTGAATTACGCCAGCATCAACACTCCCCTCATCTTGTTCATTGATGATCACATCATTGGTTTCTTTGGGAAGCTCCGAATTAACATGAGAGCTATTGAGAGCCTCGTCTGCAGCTTCTACTTCAGGAACATTAGATGCCGCGTTCGCTTGCTCAAGCAAGGCTGCTGCTTTCATGGCAGCCCTCTTCTTGTAATGAGCCTCAAAATATGCTTTCTTCTGGGCAACAGAACCTGGCTTGGAAAACTGCTCAACTTCTTCCAAGTAGCGATTGTGACTAAAGGTTGACCACTTCTCCCAAGCCAAAGATTCTGACATAAATCTCCCGAATGAGATTGATTCGGTCAGCGCTCGAATTGGATTGTCCTGAAACTCAAAAATGAATTCCATGTTTGCTCAATGATTTTCTTTGATGTTAACTTATTATTGTCATCCATTTCAAACTGATGATATACATAAAACAATTAACACTGAAATGCAAAGAAACTCCAAAGACTCGCTCAGTTTCTCTATTATTAATCAAAAAAAAAAAAAGCCGTAATCTTGAAGATATGAAGGCCAGACAAATCATGCTCAAGTCTCAAATAAATTTTAACAATAGAAAGAAAAAAGGCAATGCGAAATGGAAAAAATCATCAATACGAAAGATGTCCCCAAAACGAAAGGTAACAAGAGCCAATCCTCGGTGCATTTAATGCAATTTTCCTGAAAATATTAGCTGTTCAGTAAAATAAAAGAGACAGCTTAAATTATTTTCCTTTCAAGAGTTCATTCAAAGCTTTGAGCATAATCAAGAACAGCAGAAATCAACTAAATAAGAAACGAGTGAATCCTCGAAGCATTAAGGTCTGTTTGTTTGCTCAGAAAGAAAACAAAAACGAGCAACAGAATCCCACAACAGCCTTTTTTCCATTTCACTAAAAACCCCATTCATTATTCTTTAAAGATGTTTCAATATCGCAGGCAAGATCACAACAACTGAAGCAAAACCCACAAAATATTACTAAATAACACGAAGAATTTTAAACTGCAGAACATCATAAGACAAGAAATGAAATAATATATGAACAAAAAGAAGTTCGAAGGACTAACCTCTTTGGCTTCTCTGGAAGCACTAGATGGATGAGAAAAGGATCTCAAAAGACAAGCTGATTCTCCCATTTCTTCTTCTTTGCCTATACAAAGAAAGTAAATCCTACCAGCAAAAATATTCTTTTTTTATTCAAACCCTTCTCTACTGACAGCAGGTATTTAAGAGCTTTGCCAGAAGAGTCTGTCGTAGTCTCCCTTTAAATTTTGAAAACTAGGCTCTATGCTCAAATGGGTCCATTCCAATATTTCAAGCAAGAAAGGCAAATTGGGTGAGTAAGAATACGAGGCAATCAGTTCTTCGCAGAGAAAGGAGACTGTTTTTTTCCAGAGTCAGTGAGAAAAGGGGGATGAATCTCTCCTCTTTGTTTTTGTGTGTCTGAATCTTGTTTGTCTGATTGATAGATTTCTTTTCCTTCCATTAGATTACATCCGAATTCTGGAGTTGGGCCCTCCCTTAATACAACTCATAACGGCTAGTTTCTTTTTAATTTTTTTTTTTATTGATTTGTATTTGGATATAAATTTATGTTTTTATTTGACTATTTTTTAAAATATTTTTTATTTAAAAATATATTTTTTTATTTTTAAATTTTTTATTTGATTTTGGCATATAAAAATGTTAAAAAATTAATTTCAAAAAAAAATAAACAGCTCTCACTCATTAATTTATTATTAAGATTTTGACTCCGCTTGAGTTTTGAGCTTTTCTAAATTAAAATTTTTATTAATAAAATAATATTATTTTAAAATTTAAAAAATACAAAAACAATGTTTTAATAAAAATAAATTGAGTTAAGTTCGTAATCTAATCTTAAATCTTAATCAAGTTACTGTCCGAACTTAATAAATAAGGATTTTTCTTGATATCTATGATAAAAAGAAGAAGAAAAAAAACATGTTAGTGACCGATGGAGGGAATCTGATAGTAAGATTTTTTATTTTATTTTCATGTACGTAAAGTTGACTAGTTTGATGCTGGTCGGTCCACAAATTTGAATTTGAACAAAGGAGGTAGACAAATCCAGTGTTTGTAATAGCGATTTAGCAACGGTTTTTGTCTATAATTAAATACATTATTGCTGACATCTGCATGAGTCAAGGCTTATATTAAATGGACCATATGTTCTAACGAATTAAAATTAAAAACCTAACTAGCTGTTTTCTTTCCATATTTTTAAATATTTCCCCAACGGTTAGGGATATTCTTTGTTACTGGGATGTATTTCCTCACCAATCAGATTTTTATTTTTATTTTTAAAAAAGCTTTAAATTAATATTTTATAGTATATTATTCAAAAAATATATATTAAAAATCATTATTTTAATAAATTTTTAACGAAAACAACTTGATCACTGGTACTTCTTCGATGCTTATCATGGTGTTAGCTCCAGTCTTTCTGGGCCATGTTTTTCCTCTCCCTTGAATCGAAATTACATGAAAAAGGATGAAATGGTAGGATCCCTTTGTCGCCACACAATGAAAAGGTTCATCTCGTAGTTTTTGGTGGAGGTGCTTCGTTTTATTTTCCCATCAAAGCTGAATCGAAACCTGTATATTCTCAAAAAGAAGGGAGCCACGATGGTCCCAGGAGTTGCTTCTGCAATTATTTCTGGTGGAGCAACACTAGATACCGCCATGCATGGCCAGGTCTAGATTCAATCTTCTTGGATGGTGTTGGATTGTCATTTCTTATTTGCTTTAATATCAATGATTATTCAAGGAGATTGGATCATCAGAGAATTGCTGCATGCAGCGATGGTTCAGAACCCAACACAGCCAACAAACTATCCATGAAAACAGCCACTGAAACCTCCCAATCCCTACCGGAAAGATCAAAACCATAGTTTTAAAATTTAATATGGTTGATTCAGGTAAAGCTAGCCCGGATCATGGTTTAGGGGATGACCTAAATTTTTTAAAAGAATAAAAAAGGTGGATATTGTTATAAATGGTTTGAGTTGTCAATGATCTAAAAATGAACTAGGGTTGTTTATAATGATGCATGGATTTTGATTGTTAATCTCAATCTAGATATATACTTTAAATCAACTTTTTACAAATTAATTTTTTCTTTTTCTTTTTTATTTCAATGATAAGTGGGTCAAGATTAATTTGACCTATCATGATATATATGTATATTTACAAATTTTCTGATGGGTATATCGGCTAATGCATAAAATGTTGAAATAACTGTTTACAAATATAAACAAGTAAACAGTGGGTTTATTAAAGGCATGAAAATATTATTTTTAACGTGTTTATTTGCTCTAAATAAAAATAACATATTCAAAATATAACTAAATCGTTTAAATATCTAAAAAAATAAAAAGAAAAGACAAATAAAAGATAATTATATTTATTCTTCTGTATACATGTTTTGTATGTAATAACATGTTTATTAGACTTCAAACATCGTAATGAAATATTATATCTGTTAATATTATAACTGTTAATGAAACAATTATATTTTTATACGTGTTCTTTGTATAATAACATGTTTATTTAACTTGAAATATCATAATAAAACGTTATGACTGTTAATGAAATAATTATATTTTAAATTAAATAATCATAAATAACAAAATAAATTTTAAAAATAAATTAATCTCACTAATATATTAAAGGTTAAGTGTTATATTTTAATATTATAAATATCAATATAACATCATTATAAAGCGTTATAGAAAAGATCATACACCATTTCTTTCACTTATTAATTCAAAAGACACTGTTGTTGCTAAGTGGAACATAACTAGACAGAGGGAGGAAATTGAAACTATACTGAAAATTGTGAGAGCTTATTGGAACGAACCAAGATTTTGAAGTGAAAGTGAAAAGTTTAATGGAAGCTTACCCCATCAAGCGAATTAAAATTAGAATTCATAAACTATTACATCGTTTTTGGTCGGAGCCTTAGATGATGCAATCCATAAACTGTAAGCTGCTCTCTTCTTTAATGGAAGCCATGGTAGCTGAACCATCAGGAAGCTATTCTCTGTCAATTTTCAGGGTATAATGTGTCTGAAACTGTGCATAATTTGTTCTTCACAGCTCAAGCTTGTTGCATAACTTGAATTCGAGAATTAACCATGTGATCCAAACTCCTTTTCAGATTTGATCTCAGGTTTGATAGCCATGGGTAGCAATAAGATTTTCTTACCGCTCCAGATTTCTTCATAAAACCCTTGTTTGCTGGGAACATGGGCCAATGTCGTTGGTTCTCTTTGATGGTGACATGAGTGGACCATTCGATGGACCAGGCTGCCTGGTAGGAAAATGATGGCTTGTCTTAAGGTTTTTGGAGATGCAACGACCTGTCATTTCCCATTGACATTAAATAAGTGACAACAGATCCACCACTTGTGGCTAGTTTATAATCACACAAGGGACAACTTAACCTCTTCCCTTTGTTTAATAATGTCTACCCGAAAAAAACGACAACGCAACCTCTTTTGTTTCGATTTCCTATGGACTGGCTTCTGATAAAACCAAGGGACAGTTTCTCCGTCGAGCTCGGTATGGCCAAGGAATATAAGGGTGGTTGTGGCTCAATGGGTTGGAAGATTATGGCAAGAAGAATTACAAGGATTTTGTCAAATTGTGGTTAAAAAGGAAAAGAAAAGAAAAGAAAAGGGTTCCTCTATTTTAACATCCCAATAAACAAAATAAACCTGCAAAAATCAAAATCAACGATAATTGATTTAAATGATTTGATGATTGTGGTATCATGCACATTCATCTTGATTTGTAAAGAATGCCTCCAAATGCTCATAAGCAAGATAGATATTATACATGTAATTACATGCCACCTCACATGAAAGGTGAAATGATGTACATTGATCCACACTCTCATTGATGATGGTCAAAAAGAAATATCTAGCTATTCCAGATTACTAAAGCTGAGGCCATCCCATGAGAGCAAAGAATCCACATAAGTATCAATCCAGTAAGATTCAGAAGAACTTTCTTGTAAGACATATTCATCCATTGATCTTGATAAACATGAATCGGATTGCAGGTCAGTGAGCGAGGGAAAGGTTGACCACCCTGCATCAGAATCTTCTCTCAGAGCTTTACTGGTATTGTGGCCAGAGCAGGAATGGTCGTGGTCAAGCCTAGTTTCTACCTTTGAGACTGGATTTTCTAGTAATTTCTGGTCTACGTTAATGTTGCCCACTACTTCTTTCATAGCTGCAAATGTGCTTTCTTTTGCATCGCAGTTGGTCTCAGCCTGCTCAATCGGTGGCTCGTGGCCTTGTGGGTCTACACCAAGGAGCTTTAGCCTCTTCTTAATTCTTGTGTTCCAATGGTTCTTGATCTCATTATCTGTACGGCCTGGGAAAAATGCAGCAATCTTGGACCACCTGTGTTTTTAAAAAGAAGTGATATCAATACTGTATTTAAGAGAACATGAATTAATTCATCGGGAAGCTATATCTCCTGATCATTACTCACTTGAAAAGCAAAGAAAAATGAACACAGAAATTAAGTAAGATGTTACAATAGCATGCAGAACCTGTTGCCCAAACGTGAATGAAGCTCAACCAGGTGATCTTCTTCGGCTTCTGAAAATGCACCTCTCTTGAGATCAGGCCTCAAATAATTCATCCACCTTAATCTACAACTCTTCCCGCACCTCAGCAAGCCTAGATATGTACTTCCGAGTTGTGTTAATTTCGATTATAGTAAATGTAAGGAAAACTAATGAATCATGACCTTGACATGTGTACCTGCAAGTTTAGGAACATGTCGCCAGCATTTTATCCCATTACTGAGGATGAAGTTCATGAGCTTTTGATCCTCTTCGACACTCCATGTGCCTCTCTTCAATCCAACCTTATCACAGCAAGGTCTCCTTCCCATCGCACTTGCAGTGGACAATGAAGCTACAAGAACATACCACTGCAATGGAGTTTGATCACTGAAGAGAATGCAGGGCCACAGCCCATAAGCCTGTTATATATAAAGTCAAGCCAAGAACACAAGGACACCATGAAGAATTAGTTTACTAACTACTTTATGAAACCAATGATTCGAGTTAGTAAAAACAATCTTAACAAACAATTGCAAGTGTCTGACACCTAATTACCACTATTAGAATAATAGATAGGTCTTGAGAGAAAGCAGATTGAGGCAAAGGGATTCAAACCGACGTGTGGGTCATTGCCATTTTAATAATTTTTTCCATCGGCACGCTAAGCACTTATCGAGTCTCTGATTAAAAAAGAAATGCATTGCCATGTATGAAAGATTCCTGCTGGCTCTTCTTTTTGCTTGTCCAGCTTCATATATGGGGCGCAACTCTCCTTTCACCCACTCGAGGGCATGTCTTCCACGTTACAATTTTCTAGGAAATGCTAGCCTTTTCAGCCCCACTTCTTTTCCACGACGAACACACACACACGCACATATGTTTGTCTGTTTCGCTGTGATCTTGTTTTGTTCACTTTTGTTTCTGGTGCACTGTCTCTCTCACTTTGTTGGTAAAATTAAGAAAAAGTTTATACGAGGTTAATTAATTGTATGCTTCATCCCTTTACTGTTAACAATTTCTCAATGTGGTTCTTCTTTTATTTTTATTACGTCCACCCCTGCATTGATAGCGATGGACTTAATAAAAAAAGAAAAAGTAGAAGAATAACTACGGGAAGAACTTAAATTTCATGAGTTTAGCTATATTTAATATTTTGAATTTTAATTTTTTTATATCTTTTAGATATATAAAAATCATTTAAGGATCTATTATATTTTAAATAATTTTCTTTATAAAAAGACAAGATTCATGGACTATAAATACACCATGAAACCTTCAGAATAAAAATTCATAATCTTTATTTTTTATTACATGTATATTTTTATAGCATTTCTTTTTAAAATATTTTTATATTTAAAAAAATATATTTATTTAAGTATAGGAAATTCTCTATTTTTATCATAAGAAATCTTTTAGGGTTAAACAGTAGAACAGACATCTAAACTATGTTCTCCCTTATTTGCATGTTAAATTGATCTCTCATGTCATATTCCAGTGAATTTAACCCGATGGAGGGTTACCTATCTGTGTTGCCCTTGAAAAACTACAGTCAAGTAAAGCTTATACGTAAATTCATTTAGTTCTTCAGCTGTGTAGGTCAGAAAATGAAACAGTAGAGCAGAACTCGTGAAAATGCAATATTGCCTTGGAGGAGTCTCCAGAACTCGTGATCTAATGCTATTACCGGCTCCTCTGCACGCTCAAAGACATACAGTCACCTGTGTCTCTATGCACACATAACGCCTTAAATACTGTCAATATGCTAGCTTGGGCCACATATCAACACAGGTCATATATAGCAATTTTCTGGAGGAATATTAGGGTTTCTAAGAACTACTTACACTTCTGCTAAAAGTTTATAAATTCTCCAGTAATTCCCTTCCTCCTTTCCTGTAAGTAAAATAGATCACCAACTGACAGCAGGACAGAAAATGTTTCAAGGTTGATACAGTTCTTGGGTTGGTGGCTTAGTTTTTTCTTGTTTGATGAGGTATTTATCTAATATATTTGAATTTATTATCTTTACGAGATTTTTCGATCAATTCACGGAATGAGTTATGTAAATATATTAAAGATATGGAGAAAAATTGAAGAACATCTGCAAACCAATTGATAACAGTAAGATGAGTAACATAGAGAAGGTGGGCTTTTTCCAGCCCAAATAGCATCTAGCCTATACAGCCTAAAACAAGCATTATTATGATAACGACAAAAAAAAATAAAAAATAAAAAAGGTTTGGATCATCCTCACTCACACTTGGCATGTCAATCTTGTCACTAAAACTTATCCTTCAA